>Ga0209324_10000019_pt1 | contig 93607 bp, 91 predicted proteins | sample Rifsed19ft3_FD_184015 | JGI IMG/M metagenome (GOLD analysis project Ga0209324, IMG submission 184015) | Soil microbial communities from Rifle, Colorado, USA - sediment 19ft 3 (version 2) | ecosystem: Environmental > Terrestrial > Deep subsurface > Rock core/Sediment | place: Rifle, Colorado...
ATATGATGGTCCCGCGGATTATTCCGCATTAAAAACATGGATATTGAAAATAACTTAATCAGAAATACCAAATTTTTTAATTTCAGCTTTAGTTAATTTAGCACGACCTTCGGTAGTAAGTTTAAATCCTTTTTTAGCTAAGGCGATTCCCAAATCTTCAACTTCTTTTTTACTTAATAGAAACCAATTTCTGCCTTTATGTTTAGCATTATATTTTAGTTGTAATATGTCGCATAACTTATCAGCATCCATTTTTTCGCATTCAATAATTAATTCGCATCTAAGATCATTATAATTTCCCTGCTCTAATTTGGCTTTTTCCTCAGGTACATTATTTGTAAATCCAATTTTCATCGGAATTTCGGAAGCCTTAGCCCCTTTTTGTAACATGAAAAATACAAATCGATATCCCGTTTGCTTAACGGGATTCAGCGGAGTCGTTTCAGATTTTTCTACAATTTTTTCAGCCGATTTTTCAGCCAGTTTTTCGGCCGATTTTTTAGTGGTGTCCTTAGTAATTTGTTTTAATCCGGCATTTGATCCCCTAATATTTTTATTAGGCATGAGTTTGGCTTTTGTTTGTTTATTATATATCCCATCATCATTATAAGGAATTGGTGGCTCAAATCCATATCCGACATGTAAAGATGAGTCCCGAGTTGGGGAATCGTTATCCTTCTTTAGTTGATTGTTTGTGGATAATTCATTAAAATTAGCCAAATCATCAAATAACTTGTTATCCATAGATCTATTATATAAAAAAATATAAATTTTTAATATGTTAATTATTATTAAAATTTAAATAAAGTAAATACTAAATTATGTTTTTACTTGGTATCCTCGACCTTTGGTCTCGTACTTTGATTTTCATGATTAAATTTACAACCTTGAATTTTGCAACCTGGACCATTTTTGCAAGGGCGAACCTGAATTTTGTCGCTCCATAATTTCATATGTGTGGCACAATATGGCATCGGACAATTACATTCTAACGGATCTAAAGGTTTGTCTTGACATTGGGCATGGGTTTCAAAATCTTTCCAATGACAACGCCGGCGATATTGATCGCACATTTGGCATAGATAGAATCGACTACCCATAATTTCAATTTGGAGATATTGACGAGAACCAGCGAAGCCACAATTGCGACATCGCATTAGTTGTCTCGTCGCCGTTCTTGGGCGAAAATTAGGATCAGATCTCTTTTGCGACTGCATTCTTAATTATATCTATAATACTCTCAAATATCTAAATAATAATTTTAATATATATAATTTCAATTTTTTATATGCTATCTAACCCATCCTTTAGGAAGAAGGGAGAATTTTTATAAACGAAAGGGGGTGGCCTAGGAATTCCATTTTCTACACGTCTTGATGGATAATAATTAACTGGCAAATAATAAGGTTCTTTTTTATTTTGATCAACTTCAATATTTCTCCGTAAAATTTCATTAGATTCGCTAAAATTAGTTTCACCATATGTTTCGACAGAAGGAAAAAGAGGACAATATAGTGCTAATTTTTCAAAATCATTTGTATGTTTTTTAAGTTCCAAAAATAATAATTCGGCATTATTAATCATCTTTAGAAGACTATTATAATACGAATAAAAATCAGATTCTAATTCTGGAAAAATATGAGCATTAGCCAAAAACATGAATAAAAGAGATTGTACATTTATATGTTGGAAAGTAACCCCATTAATTAAACTCTTATTAATACTAATTAATTTATCTTTAGTGTTATAAGCCTTAAAATTAAAATTATCTTCGGAATATAAATAATATTTTGGCAGAATAGACATATATGGATGGACTTTTTTCCCAGATTCAACAACTTTAATAATTTCAATAAAATCTCTAGATGATCCCTCCATTATGGGAAGGTGAATATTTTCATTTTCTATCTTAATATCAACGGGAATAATATCCGAATAATCAAGTAATATCTTTCCATATTTTAAAGTCATAGCAGATTCCAAATCCTTTAATGCTCTAAAAATAATAGCATAGGCAGAAAGTCCAGCAAATATATTATTGATATATTTAATCGGTAAAGTAATATATTTAATTTTTGGAGAAACTTTATTTTTTATTTTAATAGGATATTTATCAGCTAGTTTATTATATCTAGCTATGTCTTTTTTCCATCTGGCAAAAATTGCTTCATTCGGAGCATATTCATAAGGGAAACTGAGACTCCTATGCAGATCTATTTTTTGAAAGTTTGGATGTATAATTTTTAATTCTTCATATTCTAGGGTCGGCAAAGTATCAAAAATATTTTTTGGGACATATGTAAAATCAGCGATAAATGTATTATCCATAAGATCAACACGCATTGTATTAACATATAAAGCCCTAATAGCTCTAACTTCTTTATAACCCAAATAATATAATTTATCGGCTAAATCATAAGCATGTTTAACATTATCATATGAATAGAAATCGAGATCTGGAATGGCCAAACTTTCGTCTGGATATATAAAATCACCTTTTAGTCTCAAGGCGTAATCAATAGCGGTTCCGCCATAAATAATTAAATTATGATCTATAATAAATTGTTTAATAATGGGAATAGATTTGAGGATTTTTTGATAGTTAGGATTATGTTTGCGAGAAATTTCTTCATATTTTTTAGAATTAGCCTCTACCTCATCCATTTAGTTATATTATATATATTTTTAATTATTTTTATTTGTTATATATAATAATTTAAACACATATTTTACACATTTTCTCATTTAAAACGCCAACCTATTTATAATAAAAATTGAATAAAATAATATTCATATTATATAGTTCATATTTTATAATGGCATCAAAAATTCCTTCACTTGAATTAACAGAAAATTTTATTAAAGGATTAAAAAATTATAATTTAACGTATGAGGAAATAATAAAAAATAATTGGAAATATTGTGGAGGAAGAACTGGTCGACATCTTAAATATTTTAAACTATGTTGCAAAGATGATGATTTACCCGAACAAAAAAATGAATGTGTTTGTGGGCACCATATCGAGGAAAATTGCTATATAACAGATGGAGAACAAATATTAGTATTAGGTAATTGTTGTATAAAAAAATTTATACCAAAAAGTTCAAGAACGTGCGAAGATTGCGGAAATCCTCATAAAAATAGAAACGTAAATAAATGTAATAAATGTAGGACAGGAATTTGCGAAATTTGTAGTATAGAATGTAATTACAGATATAAAAGATGTTATAATTGTGCTTTTAAATAAATGGGCGGTTTAAATGAGAAAAGGTGTAAATATGGCTACAGATGAATCTTTTGCACTACCAAATTGGTATATAAACATAATAAGTGGGTCTAGATTACAAATAAAATTTTTATATATTTTTTAATTATTATTTATCCTAAAATTATCATCGTATAAATATAGTATAATATTTGACAATACACATAGGGCATGGGCGTATTGAAGCTTTTTGCCACCACGGGGTCAATTACCCCACAATATGACCCCTACAGTATATCTTCAGCCGAAAATGTTTTTAGAACAATGCTTAATAACCAGCATTCTGATAAATGGCCATTCCACATAGAATATGAAAATTTGTTAAAACAACAACTGCCTAAAGATAGAATAATTATCGAAGGTATAGTGAATGATATGTTACGAGATATGAAAGGTGATATAAAAAATTTAGCAATAATGTACGAAAAGAAATTATCTGAATTTAGTAGAGGGGTTTTTATTACAAATCTATTTAGGGTACGCGTGTATAACATGATTTATTCAGGGTATAAAAATGTGGATAGATATATTTTGATACGACTATGGGACTTTTATAATGGTTACATAGAAGTTCTAAAAGATTTAAGGGATCGGGAGGTTATATCAGGAGGGAATACAATAACAATATCTCCAAAAATAATATTAATGATAATTTTGGTATTATTAATTATGATTATATTCTTTAATAAAACTAGATTTATATCAACATTTCACTAAAACATTAAATAAATAATTTTTTTATTTTTATAATATTATATATTATATAAAGTTAAATATATTTTTAGTTTATTTATTATACAACAAATGGAGACAAACAAATATTTAACATTGGCGAAAATTAGGGTGCGTAGAGATCTCGATACAGCATTACAGTACGAAGACCCACCTGGCCATGTCCCCACATGGATGGCGTGGCCATTCTATGGCAATTATAACAAATTATCCAGGTCAATTGAGTTAAAACGAATGCTTATTGTTGATGACATAATATCCGAAATACTTTCCATTGTTGAAAGTGATGAAAATAGATATAAATATGTGTTAAACGAGCTTAGCATATATGATCCCAAGATGCTCGGATACGAACGCAAAAACGATGTTCTGGGTATTGTAGTATACGAATTAGCTGTAATGTCCCTCTTAAAAACAGCAGCATTGACATATTACAATCGGAAAGCATCTATGGGCGAAACTATTTCGCCCGAATACGAAACTGTATTAGAATTATTTGATAAGACTTATAGTATGTTAGCTAAAGAATTTAGGAAGGGTCCCGAAGCATCATTAGCACGGCTGGGAGGAAATACAATAACAATATCTCCAAAAATAATATTAATAATAATATTGGTATTATTAATTATAATTATATTCTTTCAACCACAAAATTTTAAAACCAGATTTATATCTAAATTTCACTAAAACATTAATTTTATATAATTAATTTATTTTTTAATAATATTTATATATTATAATTTAAACTAAAAAATAAGGAAGTATTATTGTAATTACAGAAAGTGATTAAACCAAAAGTTAATATTTACCAATTAAAATGGGAAACACCCCCGAACACCCCCAAAACACGTGATGTACCCATACAACATCCACATATCCGTACTCCCCCCCCCTCCAGCAGCAGAGATTCCCCTCGGAAATATGTGTGGTTTATCTCCGAAACAATGTACTAATGTGAAAATGCTTACGGATATACATAACCCCGCATTGCCATTCCATAAGCAATATGAACAATTTTTAGAAAAAGAAAATGTTAAAGATAGGGAAATGATTGAATACCTTGCCAGAACCATATTATATGAAACAAAAATGAACACCCCTACTGGATTACACGCCTAATTTTGATAAAATTATACGGAATCTATTAAACAACATGAACGAATATTATACTAAATATATAACCAGCGTGCCCCCCGGCATAGATAAAGATAACATAAAGTCTAATTTTATAAAATTATGGATTTTCTTTAAAAAAATCTATAATGAATTAACGGGTATATCTTCTCATGGAGTTGAAACTTCTGCCATTACCAGGTATGGTGGTGGAGGATATGGCATAAGTTTATCTCCAAAACTAATATTAATAATAATATTGGTATTATTGATTATAATAATCATATTTTACCAAGGGAATAACAAGATTTGTCCAAAATATAAAAAACCATTAATAACTTAATAAAAATATCAAACCAAAATACAACTATTATTTGCACTACCATCCGCACTCCCCCAAAATGTTGGGGGATCAAAGTTCAATAAATATGTTGCTATAGTTTCCATAGCTTTATCTAAATCATCCCCAGTATATATGGATGAATCTTCATTATTTTCAATAAGAAAGCTATAATTAACATATTTCCGCGAAGTTAATTGAATATCATTAACTTCACTTCCCGGAACAAAAACAATATTAGGTTCGCCCAAAGTTTGTTGAAGATTTTGCAATAATCCCCCAGTATATTTATTAAGGCCATCAAAATCTAGAAGTCCCATTTTTTTATCTCTAAAATCTTCTTCTGGATGTAAATCTGGCCGTCTAATAGGTCCAATAAAACTATGCATATCGACTAAGATAATAATTCTATCATTACCTAATTTTCTTAATTTTTGTAGAGTATGTTCAAGTGAACGTCTCCATGAAACTTCTCTACTCCATGGACGATTAAGATCATGTTCTTCACGTTCAATAATAGAAGGGAATAATAAAGGATAAACCCCTTTTTTTACTAATTTTTCGTATAGTTTATGTGCAGATTCATATGCTCTTAAATCACAATTTCTATCTGGATATCCAATAGCCCTATATGTACAAAATCCGTGAGGAATAGTAATTATAATAATGCGGTTAGATTGATTAGACATTTTAAATAAAAATAAATATAGAGGTAATTAAGTCTAATTTTAATATATATATAATAGAATTAAAAATTGAAATTTTTAATTAAAGATATATATATATAATAATATCACTTTAATACCCATTATATGGTCAATGTCAGATGGGAATTTAATAGATGATATACTTTTTGAAAAATTAATAAAAATCCCTGAAAGTAATGATGATACAACTCACGTTAAAAAATTCAATTATTGTTCAGAATGTAATACAATAATGGATTTAACAATAAATGGATATGAATGTTCTAAATGTGGATTACAAAAACAAATAGATGGGAATTTGCGAGATTGCGATGAAGAATCCGTAGGTACACTGCGAGTATGTAAAGCAGGGCAAAGCGGATTTTATAATATAACACCGGATTATGCAAAGACCCAAAAGAAGGCAATAATCGATCAATTATTACGATTATCAATTGTGAATAAAGGTATAGAAATACCAAAAGAAATATTAATGACAGTAGCGACAACATATAATGATATACAAAAAGCGATAGATGAGGATAATGAGGTGGCAAAAAGATTCGTCAGACGAGGAAGTGTGAAGGATGAGATATTAGGAGCATTAATAAAATATGAATGCATAAAAAATAATATTCCGAAAAAAACGAAAACAATATGTGAATTTATGAAATTAGCAACAAACGGAATAACAAGAGGAGAAACAATATTAAGAAATTTATATTTAGATGGAAAAATCGAATTACCAACAATACCGCTAATAAATAAGAACGCATACCGAAGATATACCGAACAATATTTAACAGCACTAAAGATAAATAAAATAAATTATCAAAAATTTATTAATGATTTGGTGGAAATGAGTATTAAAAAGAAAATAGGAATGAATAGCATAATAACCAGCAAAATAGCGGGGAGTATTTGGGTATTAATAAATCACGAAAAATTAAAGATAACAGTGCCAGAATTAGAACAAGGAACAGAAAATATAAGAAAGAACACATGGATACGATATGCTCAAGCGATAGAAAAAAATATATTAAAATTTATAGATGTATTTAATAAAAATGGAATAGATCATGGAGTAATAGGTTCATTAATAAAAAAGAAAGAATTTAAAAAATTATTAGATGATAACATAATTGACTGTTATTCAATAAAGGAATTATAGAGCGGATTATTAATTAATAACGATTTTTTAAATGAAGGAATTATAGAGCGGATTGTTAAATAATAACAATTTTTTTAAATGAGTGAATTATATTTGTAAAAGAAAACTATTATGAATATAATATAAAATTGATGTATAAAATTGCGATATTTGTAATAATAATATTAATAATAATTTATTATACATATTCAATACATAATAAGGTATATGAAGAAGCCATAGAGGGATTATGGGTATCTCCAGATGTATATAATGAAGATGCAAACATTGTATTAATGAGATTATTTATAGGTAAGCCAGAGAAAATGGGGGGATTGGGGAATAAAATAAAGAGAAATGCGAGATTATTAATAGATAAAGAGATAACAGATCAAGATATAATTATAACATATAAGAAACCACCTTCTGGATTTACAATTTCTCCATATAAATTAAACGTAGAAATGGAATATACGGATGAAAAATTATGGAATGATAAAATAACATTTGAATTTGATTTTATGAAAAATAGTTTAAGAATATATGATGAAGACGAATTATTAGGATATTTCTATAAAGATAATGAAATATCAGACTCATTTAAAGCAATATCTAAAGATCAGACAGATTCTGAAACGGATTAAGTTTTAAGTGATTGTAAAAATGTACGAATTTTATTATCTGACATATTATGTGTTAATTTTAATTGCATATTATGTTTTTTTATGTCATTAAATTCTAAAATAACTGATGGATCCCCGTATGGACCACTTTTTACATCGGAAAAAGCCCCCTTGCTAATATCTTCGTCAATTTTTCTAGAAAAATCGATTAATTCTTCAATTAGTTGATTAAATGTAGAGCTCTCAGGAATTAATTTCGATTCTATATATGATACCGCATTATTTTTTGTGAGTGTTCCTTGGTTGACGAAACGTTTGACACTATCAAAGTTTTGAGTGAGTTCAGATTGAATCCCAGTCGCCCTTTGTTGTGTATTTAACATTTGTGCATTAATATTCTTTAATGTTCTAGAGCCAGATATTTCTTGAGTTTGGGGTGATTGTGCAGGCATAGGAATAGGAGAATATTGCGGTTTAGCAGGAATAGGAATAGGAGAATATTGCGGTTTAGCAGGAATAGGAATAGGAGAATATTGCGTTTTAGCAGGAATAGGAGAATATTGCGTTTTAGCAGGAATAGGTGATGGTACCGGGCTTAATTCTAGTTGAGGAGTGGGTGAGACTTTAACAATTTGGGGTTCGGATAGTGTTTTAGGACGAAAGTCAAGAGTATAGTGAAGAATAGCATGATTAGAAGGAAAAATATTTATATTAGATGATGTTTCTCTATATGGAACTTCAATCCCATTAAGACCATTGTTGGGGGATAATAAAGTTTTGAGTAATTTCATATTAGTAATAATACAATCACTAACTGACCATTTTTTAAGCCATCTACCATCAGAAACAGCTTGAGAGAATTTCGTATGATAAGGGGGACAATAATTAATTAGACCATAATATTTAAATGATGGATCATTATTTAAATAATCGATAAACTTTTGATTCTGTTCTCCAATACTTCCGAGAATAATTCGATTAGTTATACTTAATCTATCAAAGTATTTATTAATATTAGTTATATCTGCTGGAATAACTCCATGTTGCGGATGTTCATCAAAATTAAGATTGGCAATACCGATTTCAGATTGATTATAACTAAACACGCCAACAAAAATAACATTAGAATTAAACCCAAAAATTTCTGTAAATGATTTCGGTATAATTATAGTACTATCATAAATAAAAACATTACCGACATTTTGTATTTTTATATTTTTAATAGCATTAGAGAAATAGGCATACGTTTTTTGTACACTAACAATATTATATTTTTTTGGAATTTTATTCCTAATCCATTTAAGTATATAAGATGAAACCCCTTGTAGTGCAATAATCATGTGATTAGAGTTAGCCAACTTTTGGATACGTTCTAAAATATGACTATTCCTATTATTCATTAGCTCAGATACTTTTGATGTTAATTCTTGTGGATTATTCAAGAGTTTTAGTTCTTCATCTGCACCTAAAATATTCCAGCTGACAATATCGAGAGGTTTGGATACATTTTTCGCAAAAAGATCAGTGAACCAGCCACCCCCTTGTACCTTATTACTTGTGTTATATGAAATTGTGGCTTCGTCGGATCCACAAATTTCGCTATATATAAATAACGAAAGGATAGCGATTGCAACTATTGGTCCGCATTTTTCAGGGAATAAGAATATTAAAATGATAGTAATGACCACAACAATAGCTAAATGATATTTAATCATTTATAAAATATTTTTATATATTTATAACTATTATAAATATATAAAAATATTATAAATATTATAAAATACAAATTTGCAGTAGATCTTCGGATCTACAATTTAAAATGATAGAGAAATTTTTTTCTTGGTCGATTTAAGAAATTGAATAGGAATCCATAATGTAATAAGCGACATCATAGAAGTAAAATATATGGTAAATTGAGGATCAGAGGAATCAGTATGATATAGTTTAAACATACAGAATAAAATGCCAGTCAGCGTTAATAAAGAGGAGAAGACCAAAGTAAATGAGTGTTTATTTATAAAATAGGCAATATATGGATTAATAATATGTATAGATTCTCTTTGTTTATTTTCAGGTTTCACTAGTTGCATAGGAACCCATAAGGTAATGAGTGAAATCATTGTAGTAAAATAAGTAGTAAAATGTTGATCAGACGAATCAATCGACGATAATTTAATTACAAATAGACCAATAGCCAAAGATGTTAATAAGGCAGAAAAAACTAATAGGAAAGTTCTTCCATTAATAAAATATGTAACATAGGGATTTACACGCATTTCTTCCATCGCTTTCAGCAAGTATATATTTCTAATTAAAGATAAAAAATAAAATAAGAGTCATAAAGTCATCTCAGCACAAATCAAGTATGAATTATGTTGGGATTATTGGTAGATTAAAGGGAACCGCCAATCATTGGGACTGCGAGGTTTCAAGAATTTTATGACACAAGTCCAAAATCCATGATTTGGAATCTTCTGATTGACGGTTATTTAACGATCGCGATCGGAGAAAGGTTCTACCAAATATGGAGATACCATGCATAAAAAGTGACTATCCTTTGCTATGCATAGGGTTTAATTTTTTTAATTTAAAATTAGAAATTGAAAACTATATAAATATAAAATTTACTATGGAAAATTTTAAGATATTAGCGGGAACAAAATTGAATAATAAATACGAAATAGAGGAGGAATTAGGTAAGGGGCGATTCAGTAGAGTATATGCGGCAAAAGACATTGAAAATAAAAAATATGCGATAAAAGTATATAGGGGCGGAAAAAGATATCGAAAATATTTCGATAACGAAATACATATATTTAAATTAATTAAAGAGGATGATCAAGAATCTAATAATAATATAGTAAAATGTTTGGATTATTTTGCGTATCTAAATTATGATGATTCAAAAAACGAATCAACGATTCACCCATGTTGTGTATTAAATATATTGGGAGAAGATATGCACGAATTATTAAAAAAAATAGATGACGGACTTCCAGCCTCAACGGTATCAAAAATTACAAAACAATTATTAATAGGATTAAAAATACTACATGCAAAAAATATAATTCATACAGATTTGTCAATATTCAATATATTATTAACAAAACCAATAAAAGATATAGGAACAAATGACGATATTTCAGTTGTAATAAGCGATTTAGGAACATCAACTGTAACAGATAGTTATTTTCAAAAATTCATAGGAACATTAGAATATCAGGCTCCCGAAGCAGTATTAGAATTAAAATATACAACAGCGACGGATATATGGAGTTTAGGATGTATAGTATATGAATTAGTAACTGGCGAACGATTATTTAATATAGATGATGAAGAATCTTCAGAAGAAAGTGAAACCATTGATATAGATTTTAAAGGATTGGTATGGAGTGATGAAGAACTTGAAGATGAATCAAGTGAAGAAGGGAGTGATCCGACATGGGATACAGGATATCAGCATTTAAAACAAATGGAAGAATTAATAGGGAAGATGCCGCGACATATAACAAAATTGGCAAAAAATTATTTCAATTCGCGTGGAAATTTGATACATAATCCCGAAATAGCCAATAAATCGATAGAGAAAAAATTATTAGAATTATCAGTAGAAAAAAAAGAAGCAAAAGTAATAAGTAAATTTTTAGGAAAATGTATAAAGTACCTGCCGAGTGAGCGTGCCACAGCTGATCAATTATTAAATGATAAATTTATTAAAAAATAAATTAATACTTATACAGTAAAGGATACTTTATTTTTTAATATATATGTAAATGCTTCCAAAAGATGTTGCAGAAATAGATATTTATGATAATAAAAAATATAAAAGATATAAAAAATATAAAATAATAACTAATAAATTTGTAATATTACAAATAATAAATGAATTAGGAGAAACAATAAAGCCAACAAAAGAATTAGAACAAATAATCAATACATTATTAACTAAATTAAAGAACAATGCTGACAAGGATATGTATTATATATTTAATATAAAAAAAATATCAAATCAATATTCTGGTGGCGGAATCATGGCCACTACCAATATATATATCATATATATAATAATAGGTTTATTAATAATATGTTTCGCGGTAAGATTATGTTCAAGGTTTAATAATCTAGGATTTTTTAGGAGGATCTAGAATAAGATTCAATGATATAATAAAAGTTTGCATATCAGGAAAATCAAACCTAGAATATAAAGGATAAATAATATCTGGATTTTTTATAATTGCGTCTAAATATGAGTAAATATCTTTGGAATATTTTTTAATATTATCAAGAAAAGATCTACCAATAATAAATATTCCCGCATCACTGCAGACTAAATAAGTTCTTGAAAAACAAGTATAAAATAAATGCATAGATGCCAATAAACTAGATGAAAATCGTTCAGGAAGTATACAAATAACCGAAGAATCAGGTGTTGCAATTAAGAGAGAAAATAATATATAAATGATCGCTTCGGTCGGTACAGTAACAATACTACAATAAATTAAATTTAGTTTTTTAGCACGCAATGCGATTTGATTAGCAACCGAGCGGAGATTACCCACGGATAGTTCTCCTTTTTTAGGACCGATAATAAAATTATCTCCAGATAAATCCGATACCATAAACCAATTAAAATTAATGTTAGGAAACTTAGATTTCATAAGATGTTGTAAAATCAAAATATCTTTATTATTCATTTGGATATGAAACGAGATATAATTTTTTTTGGAACGATTTACCGCTCTTAATTTTAGATCAGGTTCAATAAAATTCCTCCAAGTAAATTCATTGTTAAATAAATCCCAAATAGAGTCAATAATCCCTGGCCTTTTGGTAAATTCCGAATATCTAAGCGACAGCTCACTAAATTCTTTGGATCTAACGAAAGATTCCCAATAAGGAGTTTCAATAGCTGTAGGATTAAATAGATTATTTGGAATATCTTGTCCACGCCCGCTAATATGATTCATAATTATTAATATATAAATAAAATTTTAAATAAATTACTTATTTAAAATTTTGAATTTTTTTAGGTTCACGATTATCAACATCATCTAAATTAACAGGATGTCCTGCTTTATCAGTAAAATATACGACAGGAACAATCCGAAAAAGATGATCTGCCGAAAAAGCCATAGTCCAAGAATCATAATTAAGTTTGAGTTCAGAGAAATCGACATTGGGGATATAATCACATAAGAGTTGGAAAAATTGTTTATTACAAAGCATCATATTTTTATAATATCCATTAGTCATTTCCATGATTTTTTTAATATGAAAGAAAATAGCCTTAAGAGATTCTTTATTTGGAAATAGGATATCAAATTTATGTGTTTCTTTATTAGCAATGCCTATTTGTATAACTAGAATAAGTTCTTCCAAATTTTTAAATTGGATTTGTAGACATCCAACATGATTAGATACCTGAATTTTCATTAATTTTTTATTTAATTTTTTAAATTTGAGAGTTTTGATATCATCCTTATTCTCTAATTCTTCTTTGATTACATACTGTAAATACTCGCGAATAATTTTACTCGTAAAAATTTTAGAACTATTCATCAGTGCGTCAACCTCTTTTTCAGTAAATCCATCCTTAAGTGCCAAAGGTTTAATCCGATTAATAATATCATCAGGATCCATAATGATATGAGTTGCCGATTTTAAAATTTATATAAGCTATACTATTAAAAAATATAAATTTAATTTAAAAATAGATGCCGTTGTTAATAATTTATTCATTAACAATTTTTTATTTGGTAAACAATACGTTCAAATAAATCACTCCCATTATGTAAATTATAATAAAACGGATCAATAAAAGGATAAGTCTGAAAATTAACATCAATAGTTTTACCCGCAAAATCACCAACATATTCTTTAGAACATGAAAGAATTTGTGAAAAATCAGGTTTTAACCATTTGTTATGATTATTACAATAACAAATAATATCAAGTCCTCGAGATTGAAGATCTTTAGTAAAACTCGACATCTTAGCATGTAACCATAGTTTTTCCAATAATTCAAAAGAATTAATACCAGAACAATTAATCAACGTATTATTAATCGAGTCAGTTGTGGTTATATCCATATAAATCTTAAGGCCCATCGGATTACCCCTTGATGTTTCGTCAAAATAATTTAATAAACTAATAATTTGTGAATTGTAAAACAAATCTTAAATAATAAAAATTATGACGTTTGCTAATGATATAATAATTTAATAATGACTAATAATATATTATTAAATATTTAATAGCAAATTGTGGATCTAACTAGGAATTTAGAAACGGAGAAACACCGTGGTACCCAACGACAAAGTCCCATTTCGGTGAAGCCACAAAAGCAATTAAAATTGAATTTGCAATATAAAAATAAGATATGATAAATATCTAATGGGAAAATATTATTTTAAATATTTATATGTGAATGGAAAGGAAGAGAGAAACAAGACAAACACATTAGAATGTGTATATGATAATATAGAGAGTTTAGAAGATAAATTTATAGTGCAGAATGGAAAAACGTTCATATATACATTATATGATAAAATGGAAGAATATGTGGACGAATTTTATGGCGACAAAAAAATCAAATATTATCATGAAGTAATATTTGGCCATCAAAATCAGAAATTAAAGTTCGATTTAGATATAAGTAAAGAACAATTAGGAGTATATAAAGATATTAAAATAGTTGACGTATTATCAAATATAATAACAAATATACAAGACTTATTTTATATAACATATCTGATAGAATTAGTACGTGATGACATATTATTAACAACATCAAACAGGGAAGATAAATATAGTTATCATATAATAATCAATAATTACGCCGTAGAAAATAACGAGGAAGCAAAATTATTTACGAAAAAATTATTCAATATAATTAAGTATAAAGAATTTTTGGATGTTTCAGTAAATAAATCAACACAATTATTTAGATTATTAGGTAATTGTAAAGAAAAAGGATTAGATACATTAAAAAAAGAAGTAAATGATCACGAAATGTGTTCAAATCTCTATATATATGAAGATACAATAATAACAAATACAAACGGATGTTCCTTATTACCTAAACGAGCAAATATTAAGAAACAATTAGAGAACGAACATTTGATTATAGATTCAAATAACCTACAAACCATATTAGATATGGCGAAAGATTATTCTTCAGGATTACAATATTATGAGAGTAAAGGGAATATGATAATATTTCGACGAATCCATCCATCATACTGTTTAATCTGTAAAAGAATTCATGACCATGAAAATTCATTAATATTGAACGTGGTATATGAGCAAGGTAAAGGTAAGATTTATGCAGTTTGTCGAAGGAATCAAGGACAAAGCAATTATGTGGGTGAGTTCGAGCATTTAACAACTATGAGTAATAAAAAATTAGAAAAAATAATAGATACCGATAAAAAAACGGAAAAGATACAAGGCACATTATTGGAAAAAATAAAGAACAAAACAGTATATAACGAAGAAAAAATGAGACCATTCGAACAAGTTGATACATTATATGTGTCAGCACAAATGAAAATGGGAAAGACGAAAAATTTAATAGAATATATAAAAAAATATCACAGCAATAAATTGTTGGGTATAAAAGAATCAAAAATTATATTTATATCATTTAGAAAAACATTCTCATCAAATATTAAAGAAAAATTTCCAGATTTTACATTATACAGCGATGTTAAAGGAGATTTAAATCAAAAAAAATTAATTATTCAAGGAGAAAGTTTATATAGAATCCCGATAACTGCAGGATACGAAGCCCCAGATTTATTAATCCTAGACGAAAGTGAATCAATTTTTGACCAATTTAATTCTGGATTATTTAAACGATTTCAACATTGTTTTGAAACATTTAGATGGTTATTAAAAAATTCATCAAGTGTCATAGCAATGGATGCTTATATGACTGATAGGACATATCGAATGATATCCCGAATACGGATGCCAAAGGCCGTATATTATCATAAAAACGAATATAAAAACGCCATTCATGATATATATGATTTTACATATGATAAGGTAACATGGTTACAATCATTATGTAATGAAATAGATACGGGAGAAAAAATAGTGATACCGACAAATAGTTTAGAAGAGGCAACTATATTATATGAATTACTAACAACAAAATATCCAGATAAAGAAATTAAATGTTATTCCAGTAAAACTTCGGAAGAAGAAAAAAGAGAACATTTTAATAATGTGAATGAATATTGGCAATATGATATATTAATATACACGCCAACCGTATCTGCTGGCGTATCATTTGAAAAAGAGCATTATGACAAATTATATGGATATTTCACTGATCAATCCTGTGGAGTAGAAACGTGCATTCAAATGATGGGACGAATAAGAAATATCAAAAGTAAAACATATGTAATATGTTTATCAGTTAAACCGAGTCATTTACCTGCAACAATAGCAGATATTAAATTGTCATTAAGCGAATGTAGAGATAGTTTATTTAAAGACTATGATATGGATTGGTTACATTTCGAATATACACGCGATGGAATAATCGAATTTAAAGAGAATGATTATTTTCAATTATACATCGAGAATAAATTAATAAAAAATTTATCACGAAATAATTTTACCGAAAGAATGATATCATATATAAAGGATACAGGAGCAACAATTAAAATTCTCCCTAATACAGAGGAAATATCAGATGATATGGTTCAGGAATATATCGGATCAAAACAGGAAATAAAGGAGTATAAGGCGGATCAAATAGCAAAAAGTAAAGAATTGACTGAAGAAGAAATAGAAATGATAGAGACAAAGAAGATTAATCAGGAAAAATTAAGTATAAATGAATTAAATGCATATGAGAAATACAAATTGCGTAAAACATATAACCATAAAGAAATAACAAAAGAATTTGTAATGCAATATAACAAAAAGAATATTAAATATATATATAAAAACTTATGTCGAATTAATGCTGAAAAAGATATAGATGAAGCATTAAAACGGATACAAGAAGAGGAAAAAGAAAGTTATAAATATTTTCAAGAATTAGAACAGACTTCTGAATATCTTTATCATATTCAAATATTTGATAAACATAGGATAGCAATAGCATTATTAAAGCTAAGTGGATTTGAAACATTAACCGATAATAAAACGGTAACATTAGAAGAAATGACAAAAAGATTTAAAGAAAATGAGAATTTATTGAAAGAAAATATTTTTAAAGTGTTAAAAATATCAAATTTTAAACATTACACAACGAATTATAATTATATTAAAAAAATATTAAGCCAAATTAATATAATATTAGCAGAAATATATGGAATAAGAATAATACGAAAATCAAAAGAAATATATTGTCTATCGAAAAATAAATTATTCACAATTAATGATGGGATAGTTCATGTTAGTTACTGAGGTTTTGCAGAACTTACAGGAGCACAATCTTTCCATTGACTAGTAAGCCAAACTAATGCAACAGGCAAAATTAATGCTATTAATCCTACTAACCAAAATGGAGGAAATAGAACAGTAACAATCCCTACTTGAATAATAGCAATAATAAGTAAAACCAATAAAATATAATAGGCAGTTTTAACCCGTGATTGAGGACCCATGATAAATTATATATATATAATATAATAAAAAAAATTGAAATTATATATTTTTTAATTATCAATTAGAGCAATAAACAATAACAGATATAAGTATTTAGTAATTTAAAAGATGGAAAAATCTATGACGGAAAAGATGGAAAAAATGGAAAAAAATATGTTAGCAATGCAAACAGAACTATTTCAACATTTAGAACGTATCAATAATAAAGCTGATTTGATAATAGAAATGGTCGGAGGAAAACGTAAGACAGAAATTAAGCAACAGGTAAAACGTCAACCAGCCCGTTCTAAATCAGTACCAGGACAACGTAAGCCCATAGCGATTAATTTATGGTTTGAACATAAATTTACGAATGAAGAATTTAGGGCTCGAATAATAAACAAAGAATTAGAGGAAGAAATTAAAATAAATAAAATTATTCAAGGAGAAGTAAACGATATAGGGAAGAATAAAAAGATTTGCTCATATGTGTGGAATTATATCCGAAATCGTAATAAAGAATTACTAAAGAAATTGGAAGAAGAACGGGATGCAGAACGAAATGCTGAATTAGAAGAAAGTAATAAACAACAAGCAATTGAACCAAATACCGATGATGAAACCGAAGAAGTTGTGGCTCCGCCACAAGCCGTTATACAATCCCAAAAAACTTCCGCCATTGAAGATATTAAAGTCGATGGGATACCGATCCAAGACGGGATACCGATCCATGATGTTAAAGACGGTGGGATACCGATCCAAGATATTAAAGACGATGTTAAAGACGACATTAAAGAAGACGGTAAAAATGATGTTAAAGGAGACGATAAAGAAGACAATAAAGAAGACGAAAAAGAAGACGGTAAAGATGATAAAGATGATAAAGAAGAAGACGATAAAGAAAAGGTTAAGGTCAAACGAGTCGTTAGCGGGCGTGGCCGTGGTCGCGGCGGGATTAGGGGGCAGGTGCGTGGTCGGGGAGTACCTCGACCGGCTCGCTTGTCGAAAGCATAGATGGATAAAATAATTTATGTTTAAATTTACTATCAGCAATTAATTTTTTTAAGGCGACAGATTCATCAATAAAATTTCCGACATAATTATCAAGTTGAAATAATTCACTAGGATCAGCAGAAATAGTAATTTTTCTGAGTGCTGAAATATTCCAAAGTATCCCAGAGATTAAACTGGTATCCTTATGGCCAAGATTAAAAATTAATTTCAATGACCACAAATCAATAAATTTAAATCTTAAAAGTACATAATGATTACCAATTTTAATACGTTGCACATTAGGTAAGAAAGTAAATTTAAAAGGGATAAGTTCGAAGGAAGACGAATTAAACACATCCATTAGGGAAATGCGATCAAGCTTATTATCAGAAATATAGAAAGTATATTTAAGTATCCGAAAGTCATCTGGTAAATTAAGATCATAAGAAGAATAAGATATATGTTTATCAATATGAAATTGATTTTTAAGGATATTAGAAATAATTGATAATAAATCATCAGGATCTCTTTCAGAGATAATTTGTAAACGTCTATCGAACGATTTATGTTTAGTGATTTGATTAATAGCAAAATCACCAATTAAAATATCATTAGAATTTTTAATAAGATGTTTCAATAAAATTAGTTTAATATTTTCGAGAGAGGATGGATCTTCATTATTTTCAGAAGAGCCAAGTATCCTCTGATCACTATTTAAAATTTTTCCTTCAAGATGTTCAATAGTTTTTTTAAAAACTATATCCTCGATATTACGATAATAAGTATATGTTTTATAACCACCAGGTTTATCAACATAAGGGGTATATAATTTGCGATAAATATCAATTAAATAGACCTCACCACTAATGGCTTGTAATTCAATATCTACATTATGAGGATTAAAATATCCTTTAACAGGAACGGGACCAATGAGCTTATAAAGTCGAATATTTTTATAAGTTCCCAAATCAAAAATTTTAACAAGTAATCGAGTATTAATATAAATATTAAACTCTTTATGTGTTCTAACAGTTTGTAGATTAATAGTGAAATTAGAGTCAGATTCGAATAATTTAAGGGATAATTTTTTAGCCTTATTAAAGGAATCATCAGTATAAAGAGAATAAAAATAAGAATCTTTATTTTTGGGCATCTCCGTGAGTAACTGGATACCTATTTGCCCCCCCAATAGAACATCATTTTCTTTACAAAATTTCTCAACTATTTGAAAATATTTATCATAATTTTTACGATCTTTTTCGATAACATCTGAGGAACTAATAACTGAATCAATATTATTAAACTTTTTATACATTCACTTATATATAAATCAAAAAATAAAATATAAATCATATATTATGGATGTCTATAATATTCTGATATTACAGAAATGGTACAAAGTCCCATTTCTAAAGATTAAGACAACGTTTAATCTCATCAGTAATTTTAGATCTATCCCATTTTTTTGAATAAGATTTAAATTGATTTTCAATTAAATCTAAGAATTTTTTATTAAATTTAAGATTATAATCCCGAGAAGATTTAGCCAATCCTTTTTTTTCTTCATAATTCGTTCTCAGCATATTCATTCCAGATTCAACTTCATGCCAATTAATTAATCCATTTGCTAATTCTTTAGCAAATCCAGAGGCACCCAAAACAGCGCGATATTCATCCTTATGAAATTCACCAATAGAAATACAACATTTTTTATGACAATCATATAATCCGTTCGGAGTAAGAGCGTAAAATTCTGGAGGATTATAAGGAAAATCTTTAGGAAGAATCATTCTAAAAATAAATTCACCTCCCAAATATTCATCTTTATTCCCAGAAATATTATGAATTAAGATTAACCAAGTATAAGGGTCGTCATCAACGGCAAATTTTATATATTCATTAGGCTCTTTGATGGCCTTTTGAAATTGAGCATTAATACGAAGAACGTTTCGATTATCAGCCATTAGGGATAGGGGTGGTGGCCAGAGGGATTAATATATATAAAATAAAATCAATTTTTTATATTTAAATAGGTAAGTAGTTGTTAGATATTTATTTTCTTTAATCGTTTTAGGTATTTAAAATAAATATTCTAATATTTTATCCAGTAGGCTCATATTCATAATAATCCCATTGGGCCCTATCAAGCACAGAACCTGCATTATTCTTAGTTATTTTATGTAAAAGACACCTATCTCTGGACGTTTGGGTCAGCCAATTAAATGACGGATATGGTTGATTAGCATTAAGCGGATCACCAGCTAAAGCGTGTCTTTTGCATTCTTCCACATCAAGAAGATTCGACACCCACACCTTTCCGGGAGAGTCATAGACGGGAATCAATTTACCGGATGTTAAACTGTAAGTACCAGTATTTACAGGAGGCGTGGTCTGTCCGGTATCGCCAGCAGGGGGGGTCTGTCCGGTATCGCCAGCAGGGGGGGTCTGTCCGGTATCGCCAGCAGGGGAAGCACTCGAATCTGTATCTTTTGGAGATTTCGGAGATTTCGGAGAACCGAAATATACTAATAATATAACCACCAATATAAGTAACAATACGAACCCTCCAATGCCTAATCCTATTTTCACTCCAAGCGAAACCATATCTATAAATATATATTTATTAATAAATAAAATAAAAAATTATATTAAATATTCACCTATATCCGATACGGAGATCAATTTACCTGTATCAGTTAAATTGTAGCACAAGGTTCCATATCACATTTTCGCGATTGCTCTTTAGGACTGCAGGCACAGGTATTTTTTTTTGGATCACAACCCCACCAACCTCGCCGGCATTGTCTGGTGCGTTTTTGCGTACCTTTGACACCGCATATCTCCGCACCAGTTGTTGTACAAGGACTCCAAGCATCCCAACTCCAATATTTGGGAATAGCGAAATATATTAATGTAATTACCGCAAATAGTAATATTATTGACAAGTTAACTATTGTTATACCTGAAACCATATCTATAAATATATATATATTAATAAAAAAATAAAATGATATTAAATATACTTACCTGACTAAATTTCTGATTGTAAAATTGGTAGAATAAATGTTTTTTCTTCGGTAGTTAAATCGATAATACGTTTTTGTTTAATTATATCTATTTTATCTTGACGATTTTTTTGAATAGTCAATAAGCACACAGGGTCTGCTTTCGATTTATCCAATTTAGGACTTTCGGCAGAAGCTACAGAATCTTGAACATTGGCTATAAAATTCTGTGAATTGGATTTAGCCTTAGAAATATATTCGAATAATTTATCATTATCATCCATAAAACAATTAATATCAGATTCAGTACAAATATCCTCATTATTACTTTTCGATGTTATACCCGATTCATCATCGAGGAAAAACATTTTTAAGATATATAATAGATAAAATTAAATTAAAATTGAAAATAATAAGATGACTAAATATAAAAGAAAAAAATGTATAGGCAACACGGCATTGAAGGGTTTAAACTGGTCAAAGCTGACCCGATAATAGATGTTGAAAAAGAAAAAAATAAAGCCAAAAAAGACAAAAAGGTACCCATTGTCGCACCAAAGTTTGTCGTAGCGGATTCCGAATCAGATAATGATGATGGGGATGATGAGGATGATGAGGATGATGAGGATAATAATAATGAACAAGATTTCTGGGATATAATATCATTATTTGAATGGAAATTAAAAAGTGATGGAATATGTGAAGGTAAAATAGTTGAAAGAATAACAAAAGAATTCAGCAAAAAGATTGACAAATTATTTAAAAAAAAATATCAAGAAAAGAAGGAAGAATTAAGAACAAAAATCAATGAAAAAATATTGCAATATGATTTAGAAAAACAAAATAAAATATTAGGACATATAATAGCAATGGGCAATACTTGGTATACAAATATATTAGAGACCCCTGATTTAGTAGAATTTATTATAGAAGAGATGCAAGATTTCGATACATTTTTACCTAATTATTTAAAATAACAATTTAAACAGGTAGAGATATAAGATTCATCACCGCCTACTAAAATTAAATTAGAATTTTTAATAATACGTTTAGAGAAATGAGCTTTTTGACCACAATCGCATATGGCACTAAGAAAAATTATTTTAGTACATAAAGGGATTAATTTAGTAATAGTATCGAAAGGTTCGCGTTTAAAATCACCATTTAAACCTGAAATATAAATTTTTTTAATTTTCTGTATTAATCTACATTTATCAATAAAAACAAGCATATCAGTAGTATTAAAGAATTGTCCTTCATCAATAGCAATAATATCAACATCATTTTTAACAATAAAGTCTAAAGAGTCACATATGATTCCGTATTGATTAATAATACAATTATTAAAAATAATACCCGAATGAGTCTGCAGAATATTAGGGGGCGATCGACAATCAATAGAATGTCGAATAACCAAGCATTTATTTTTTGCCCGTATATTTTTTTCAATTTCTTCAATAAGTCTGGTAGATTTTCCCGAGAACATAGGCCCAATAATAAGATTAAGCTTCATTTTAATGTATATAGTGATATATATTGTAAAGATTCAAATTTAAAATATAATTTATGATTGGACATTTGGTCCAATTTTTAAAGAGGGACGCTCGAGAGGGGGGACCTCCTCTCGCGGAAAATTTATATATTTTTAGTCGCTAAATTTTATTAAAATTGAATCAGACTTGACTACAATTAGCAAAAAGACACACACATCTGGCATTGTATCCTGAGAGGAATTTTGAATCGTGCTCTTCAGCAATTTCTTGCATTCTTTGCATTTCGTCACATTCCCCATTTGAATCATCAGCGAATCATTCGAATTGATTGGAAACCATCCATGGGAACCCCGTTTCCGGATTCATATGCACACCCTGCGGTCCTTGCACCTCCTGCGGTCCTTGCATCTCACGTGACCTCTGAACCTCCCATGGCATCTGCAGATTCTGTGGTCACTGCAAATCATGTGGTCACTGCAGATCCTGACGAATTTCTGCCCCCCTTGATCCTTGCACCTCCTGCGGTCCTTGCATCTCACGTGACCTCTGAACCTCCCATGGCATCTGCAGATTCTGTGGTCACTGCAAATCATGTGGTCACTGCAAATCCTGTGGTCACTGCAGATCCTGACGAATTTCTGCCCCCCTTGATCCTTGCACCTCCTGCGGTCCTTGCATTTCACGTGACCTTTACACCTCCCGTGACTTCTGCATCTCCTGCAGCCACAAGAGAATCAGAGGATCTTGATGAAGCTCCGACATGGGGGTTCAGTTGGACCCCTCGCTCGGTTGTCCAGACCACTTCATCTTCTTCAGCTCATTCAGTTTCCCGGATTGTTGCTATAAATAGATTGATTAATATGTCACCTGCGTTACGTGCGAAAATTGGTTGGCAACATATCCAGGAGCTGGGTGATCATGCCTATTTGTTTATTTTCTGCCCTGATCAATCTGAGATTGAGGAAATATTTGCGTACTTGGTGATGTGTGCCCTCAATGGGGGGAGCGCCCAGCGGGCTTGTGTGAACCATCGATGGATTGGACATGCCAGTGAACTTCTCGGTGCCGTTCTTCGGGAGACGACGTTTTCTCCAAAGGCCCTGGAGCAGATTTTCGAATTGTTGATCACGCATGTCAAGATGGCTCGCGACGACATTCGCAAAGTATGGACTGAACTTGGTCAACCGCCTCAGTTCTATACACTCACTGAAGATCTCATCACAACAAATATGCAAAAAATGTTGTGTGAATGGCGAGGGCATGTCATTGATTCTCATTTTCCCAAGGATGTTCGGAAAAAACTCGAGCAACTGGAAATAGATTTCTCGAAAGAAGATGAAAACGAGGAACTTGAAAGCGAACTTGATCGAGACAAAAGGACATATGAACAACTTGCGGTCATGGGCACTGATGGTGCTGTCAAGGGGGCAATGTTCCAACAATTCCTGCGATATTCGCAGAAATTGTGGGAAACTACCAAACGGCTTTTGGGAAAGGTACGGCGAGCTGGTAGGTGAAATTGAGGGAAAGTACGGGCATATATTTATGTTCCCATGAGGTTTTGATGAGCAATCAGTGAAATTTGTGCATTATTGGGTTTGGGGGTTGGGGAGTGAAAAGGAAAAAAGAAAAAAAGAAAAAGAGACGAAGGGAGGTGATTTCGGAGGGGGAATCATGCGAGAAAAAAGGGAGAACGATAATAACAACAAAAAAAGCAAAAAACTATTCCCATCGGGGAGTGAAAAAAAGAAAAAAAGGGAAAAAGGGGAGCTTTCGGAGGAAAGCTTGGAAAAGATTTGGAGAGGGAATGCCGAGAGAGGGACGCTCGGGAGATGGGCTGTCGCGAAAAAAAGAATAACAACGAAAAAAGAAAAAACTAGCTTACACGGTTCGTCAAGTTCGTTCCTACGAACTCACCCTACGAACCTTACCGCTAAAACTGATTAACTGCCAAATCAGTGTATAAGCATCAAATGGCAGAAAAAGGCCCCCCAAAGGGGGTGGCTTTTCTTTGTTATTTTTTTAGTATTCGATTTCAATATTATAAAAACCAAATTTACCTTCTCCTTTTTTAAATTTATTTCCGAATAAATCAGCAGAAATGGTAATTTTTCCCTCTTTCGATATATTTAAATTCCCCAAATTATCGGAAGAATTATCAATAATATAAGCAACTAAAGTAACATTGTAACTTGGTCTAAAATTTTCATCATTAATTTCTGATTCAAGAAAACATTCTTTAGGGCTATCTGAGTTAAAAACAATATTAGGGAATCTTGCACGAATTTTATCATTAACTTTATCAAACCTAACAACAACTGGAACTTGTACGCTCCAAGGCCCAGAAAAATTTAATATTCTTTCATTTGGTTTAATAAGGAAATCCATTTTTAATATAATATATAAAAAATAAATATTTAATATATAAAATTTTCCCTTTAATCTCGAATAACCATTTGGGCCGCATAAAGAGTAGCATCCGTTCCACCTGATGTACTTTTACGTACTCGTAGTCGCAATCGTTTATCTGCCGTTGGAATTGTTATAGGATCAGTGGCAATAACATTAGATGAACCAGATGAAATTGTAGCTGTCGCAATTGCACTTGTCCCATCGTACAAATCAACGATAAGATTGGCGGTACTTCCCCCGCTACCAAATATAATAAGAGTACCTGTAGTTGCACTACCATATTCCGAATCATCCCAAGCAAAATTAGCAACCGTAGTTACCGAATCATATTCAACTTCAATTTCATGATAATTAAGAATAAAATCACGTTGTGCGGCATTACCAACCCAACTTAAAGTACCAGACCCATTAGTACTTAAAACCTGACCCGAAGATCCTGCACTAGTTGGAAGGGTTAAAGTATAGTCAGAAGCTAACGCCGGAACTGTAACTGAAACGGAATTGGCTCCATCAGCATTAGCCTCATATAATTTAAGTGAACCAGCATTAGTAGTCGGATTAATTTCTACAACACCAGTCGCCCCTGGAATGAGAACAACATTCCCTGAACCCTTAGATGTAACGGATAAATTAATATTAGGATCACCTCCCTGTGCCGCTATAATCGGATTATTTCCAGTTGCGGCATTAGTAATACCAATTTCATTAACAGCCGAAGCAGTAGATACCAAAACTAAAAGTTCATTTGCATTACTATCTTGAACCGTAATTCCTCGAGTAGCTTCTCCAGCCGATTTGATAATCGGATTATTTCCTGTTGCAGCATTAGTAATACCAATTTCATTAACAGCTGAAGCAGTCGTAGTAAAATTAATCAATTCATTTCCGTTGGCATCCCGAACATCTCCACTAAGTCCAATATCCGCAAATCCAGTAGCATTATTGCTACCATCGACAGATACACCAGAGGCAACAATACCACTGGTTCCTGCCCCTTTAAGGACAGCATTAGACGTAAAGGAAGTTGCTCCAGTACCACCCCGTGAGACTTCCAGACCAGTGCCGGATTTCGGAAGAGAAAACCGCACAAAAGTGAGATTGTTAACATTAGTAGAAACGGCTAAATCGGTAGAGCATACCCAAGAAGTACCTAAACCAACTGTGCCATCTCTAACTGGTACAGTTACACCAAAAGCATCATCTCCCTCAACTAAATCAAATGCACGAACCAATGTTAAAGTTAACGTTGTACCACCAGTAACTCTCCATAAACCATTAAACGATGCACCCTTTCCCGAAGTTATTCCCGAACCTTCTGTAGCACTTTGGCAATCGGTTAAAAGAACCCGATCTGTAGCGACTGGCTCGACACCATCTAAGGTTCCTAAGGTTACCCCTGCAGTTAATCCGCTAATCGTTAATGTCGGGGAAACATAAGCGATAGCGATAGGAGCGAGAAGGCTATTATCAAAGCATAAAACACTAGCCCGATATAAGAAGCTACTTCCTCGCACCAATCCGTCAACTTGAAGATTAGGAAAAACAAATGACATTTATATTATTACTAACTTATTAAATTTATATTATTTATATCAAAAAAATATATTTTATTTATTAATCACGTGATAACATTTTGAGTTAAATATTCAGCAAGATCATCAAAATTATTATTTTGAGCCGTCCGAATAGCTTGATCTATATTATTGGCACCTTTTTCGATCATTAATTTGGCAATTTCAATATTATTTCCACGGCACGCCCCCAAAAGTCCTATATTCCAGTGGTTAGCCCCCTTTTTAATTATTTTTCTTACCATACTAATATTTCCACCCCAACAAGAAGAAGCGAGAGCACCGTTTAAGTTATTAGCCCCGTTTTCAATCATCAAATCAACTAATGAATAATATGCGAAACGGGAAACAATGACGAGGCCGCGATTAACATTAGAAGCACCTAACTTAATCATTTTTTTAGCAATATAATAATGTTCACCAGTACAGGCACCAAAAAGTCCCTGATTAATATCAATATGTAAATGTGAAATTTGAGGAATAATCCAATCTACAAGATTTTCATGACCACCATATGAAATATAAAATAACCATTCATTATAATTATTTGCTCCACGTTCAATAAGAAATTTAATTAAATCTGTATTTCCTGATCTGCATGCGTTAATCATAGCTAAATTATAATTGGTAGCACCATAATAATTGATTAATCGTAAGGCTAAATTGGTATGCCGTGGCGTATTACCAGAACAAGAAGCAACAAGAGCGTCCTCAAGTTTTGTTGCCCCTCTATTAATCATATTAATAGCAATATCAATATGGCCTCCCTCACAGGCAGATATTAACCCAGCATCCCAAAAATTAGCTCCTAAGCTTATCAATAAATCAATAATAGGAATATGACCATTTTTACAAACATTTGAGAAACATTCCTCAGTAATAATAGTTCCTTCCGCAATACTTCTATTTATTAAACCAATATTTCCTCCATAGCAAGCGCTAACTAGAATTAACTCCCAAATTATGTGTATATTGTGTTCATCAGAATATGTAATTAATCTTTCAACTATATTAGTATGGTTATATCTACATGCGAAAGATAATGCAGAAGATAAACCTTCTGCATCAATTCCTTGACTTAATATACAATCAACTATTTGAACATTTCCGCCATAACATGCTAGGTTTAAACCAAAACCAAAACCACGAGCACCTAGGGATTTAAATTTATTAAATAATTGCAAATCACCCGACATACACGCAAAATTAAAACAATTATCGAAACAATTGGCCCCCTTTTCTATCATAAAATCTACAAGTTGATAATGTTTATCATCACATACAATTTCCAATCCGCAATCCAAATCATCAGCACCTAAATTAATTAATTCATCAATTAAATTTTTATGTCCACCATGACAAGCACCAACTAAAGCTTTGTTTATAGATGATTTAAATTTTTTCGGATGAGTGAGAAGAATTTTACATCTTAATTGTATGATATTATTTTTTTCACAAATTATCTCGATATATTTCATCTTCTTACTAACGAATTGAAATACTCGTTTAGCATAGGATAAACATTCTTGAGAAATTAAAGCAAATTTTAATAAATCATGCTGGTTTAAAGGTCGCAAAACGAGAAAGAATATATCAGAAAACATGATTTTAGAGGGATTATATATATAGATAAAAAAATCAATTTTAATTAACATTTAAGAGATTCGTCATTAAATTCATATTTAGCACCCATATTATATAATTTCCGAACTAATTCAAAATTATTAGATTGCTCAGCAGCACAAAGACCCCAAAATAGATTTACAGTACTATAATTAGATAAGTATTTTATTATATCATAATGTCCCCCTAAACAAGCACAATAAAATCCCATATTAATATCATTTGCTCCTAATTCAATCATCATTTTAACCAAAGATAAATGACCAGCCCTTGAAGCCAGATTAAGTCCCATATTCCAATTAATTAATTTTTGTATTAATATTAAACACTTAATATTAATAATATGATTAGAATCAAAAATAGTAACAATATCCGTTTTAGATAATAATTTAAAATATTTTTCAGCTAAATGAAAAATAAATTTAGAAGATAATGAGCATGTCAATAAATCAGATTGATTTAGATAATAAAATATTATAGAATATACATCGGAATTCATTTTAGGAGGTTGTTAAATATATTTTAATACATTTATATTCAAATTTAAAATTGAATTTGACTATATTACTAATAAACAATACTCAAACCCGAAGGTCCTTCATTAATGGAAGACATTCCTTCAATTAATGAAGAAACTTTCACAAATTCATTTAGACAAATATGCGATCGTCTGTTTAAATTGGTAATTCCTCTCCGATCAACTTCTGGAGAGTGGGGATTTATAGGGCATACTCTTGCCCTAATTCATGAATTAAATCAATTTGGAATTGCTCATAGTTATGCAAATTTTAATGATTTAATGCGGGAATACTATGGCAAACCAAAAATTGAAGAAAATATGAAATTCATTGATGAAATCATTGTAATGTTAATGTATCTCAAATATATTTTTGAACAATATACGGGAGATGTTAATTTTGTTGACAATAATGAACAATTTGACTTCGGACATATGATATTTAATATAACAAATTCAATACAGGAAGGAATTACTTATTACGATGAAAGACAAAACCAAATTACGTCGTGAATTCTAAAATAACTCCTAATAAATCTGGGCTAATACCCCCAGATGATGATTTTTTTATTTGTAAATGAACCTCTGCATCACTTGTTGGATTAGTAACGGCGACACTATAACTTCCAGTTGCACTAACTCCTAATACTTGACCTAAAGTAGTTGCATTAGTTATATCTCGGACTCTAATATCTAAATTGCGATTATAAATTGTGACTCTAAATATAATTTGTCCGCTAGTATAAGAGGAATATTGAGAATCAAGCCATGGAAAATTAGCAACGGATGTCCAATCCGAATCATCAATAGAATTAATCTTATTAATAACTAAAGGATATTCTGTTATATGTTGTATACTCATATTAACCCATTTAAGACCAGTAGATGTTGATGAATCGGCTGAAAGAACATCTCCGTCATTACCTACAGGAATAACTTCAAGACTTGTCCCGTTGTGGGATAGAATATCCCCTTTATTAGTCATAAGACCTAAACCAATAGTTAAATCATGAGTAAGAAGTTTCCAATCACCATTCGGGGAGTCATAGATAAATTCGGCTACTTCTTCAGGTTGATCGATATCATAAGAAACACCAGATTCGACAGTAGTTCCGAGATCTCCTGGTAATATACGAACAACGTTAGCCGAATTATCTAATTTTTTAATCATAAAAATAGGAAAAGGATATTTAACACCTCTTAATAATCTTACATTGACTTGTCCACCTGAAGCATTAGCAAAAATAACATTATCATCAGTTAGGACAGAATAAGTACTATCAATGACAGTTATAGTTTTAAGATTTAAGCCATATCCGCGTATGTCATTACATACGTTTCTGTTTATACACATATTATTATTATCAAATTTTCCTGGCATTTTTATTATTATATATTATAATAAATGATAAAATAAAAAATAGAAATTACCAGCAATTCCGAAGAAAAAATGATTCCCGATCTAATAATTATACCAGTAATACGTACTGGATAAATATTTAAGATTATTAAAATAATGAATACAAAATTATATTTATTAATATAAATGATTAATGAGAAAATCATCATCTTTATCTTCTTCACCAAATAGCATTTATCGAGTAACAAGAGAAAGAAGAACATTATCCGAAAATGTATTATTAACCGAAAAAATTTACCATAATAATATTAGATTACATATTCGAGAGAAAATTAGTTCTAGTAAATATTCTATTATTCTTAAGGTCCAAAATGATCTAACAAATCAATTATTTGCCCTTAAAATTTTAAATACTCCAATTAATGATTGTCAAAAGGCCGATGATTTTAAAAAAGAAATACAATTACTTAGTATGTTCCATTCAAAAAATATAGTTAAATTTTTCTCCGAAATAAATTTAGCAATAAGCAAAGGGATTCTATTAGAATATTGTTCTTATGGTAATCTTTATGATTTTCTTAAGAACCCAAATAACATAGATGTTATTAATATTCTATATAACTATATGTGTAAAGATGTTATGAATGCTATTTTTTATTTACATAGTTTACATATTCTTCATAGGGATATAAAAAGTCCGAATTATTTAATTGGAGATAAATTTATTCTTAAATTATGCGATTTTAATCTTAGTAGAGAATTTGATTCTGGGGACACATTGAAAAATTGGAGAACGACACCTTTATGGTCAGCTCCAGAATTATATGATCATCAATATTCTGAAAAATCTGATATATATTCTTCAGGTATTGTATTATGGGAAGTTTTATTTACCAAATATAATGGGCGATATAAATCTCTTGAAATAAAAGATAACCCTTTAGATTACCTAATATATCCCTTAAATTTATCCATGGATAATATTCCAAAATATTGGATAGAAATATTAAATTGTATGTGTAATAAGGATCCGAAATTAAGATCAGGTAGTGAAGATATCCTTATAGCTATAGATAAACTTATTTAATTTCATATTAAAAATTGAATTTATATCACATATATATAATAGTCCGATAATTAAGACAATTAAGATAATAATATGGAGATAGTAAAGACAATAGATACATTGGATAGTTCTTTAAAATTAGTTGATGAGTGTATTAAATTGCGAGAAGAGCTTGAGAAAAAAAATAACGAAATAAAGCATCTAACCGAAGAAAATATAGAGCTGAAAAAATTTAAAGATAAATTAGATTCTAAATTTGGATCATGGTTATCTGGCCCACCTAAATCTAATTATTTAAATAATTTAAATAATTTAAAAGATCGTCCAGAAATTGTATCATATTCTGAATGTGATTCAGAATCACATTTAGAATCGCATCTTACAGAATCGACTGAAATTGTGCCCCTAATCTCCCCAATCCCCCTAATCTCCCCAATCTCCCCAATCCCCCCAATCTCCCCAATTCCCCCTTTAGAAAAAATTAAAGAGGCGATATCGGCAACAAAATTAATTCCGATTCATTATGATAGGCAATTATTACCAGAAGATCGCGTTGGTACAATAATTTGTCATTATTATTATTGTTTAAATCGTTACTGTAATGCTGAACAATGTACGTTTTCACATGAGGAAATATGTGAAAAAGGAATTAATTGTTTAGATCAAGAATGTCATCAACAGAAATATCATCCAACAATATTATGTCCATATGAACAAGAAGGGAAAATTTGTCGTGCAAGAAAGGATCAAAAAAGTGTTCATAGCATACCCAAAAATTGCAATATGTGCCATATGGCTTCATTTGTTCATTTTTGCGAAAATACTGATAGCGGTGATCTAGATGATATTAATACATGTTATGCAGAACGCCTGAAGAGATTCTGTCCCAGTCATTCCAAATTAGAATAAGATATGAAGTAAGGGACACCCTTTCGCGTAAAAAAATATAATATTTAAGATAATATGTTAATTTTTAATTATTTAATTTTTTAATCATGTTTACCACAATCCTTAAATAATTTAAATGCATTAACGAAATTTTGACAGCCTTCATGTTGACAAGCTCGATGCCGACAATTAATAATATGCAATAAAGGATTTTGCCCATAATTTTCTCCCGCATGATTATTAGCCCAATATCTTTTCCACGCGATAATGCGTGGAGATTTTACAAAATCTCGCACATTAATCATAGGTTCCAATCCGAATAAATCTTCATCAAATAATTTAATAGCTATTTTATATAAACGGCACTCAGCCCCTTCATTACATATCGTCATAAAATGATATTGATCACATTTTCCCGGTATTGATAATTTAGCACAAGCCATTCCGAATGGACAAATGGGTATATTTAAATGACAATAAGTACATCCTTTACCAATGCGTCTACATAACCCATAGAAAAATTCATTATAACACCATTGCGGACTTTTAAATTGTCGTTTAGTTATAACAACTTTATTTTCAGTCATTAACTGCACCTTAGGTTTCTCAGTTTTTCCAACTTCTTCAATTTCTTCAGTTTCTTCAGTTCCTTCAGTTCCTTCAGTTCCTTCAGTTTCTTTAGTTTCTTTAGTTTCTTTAGTTTCTTTAGTTTCTTTAGTTACTTTAGTTTCTTCAGTTTCTTTAGTTTTTTTAGGTTCTTTAGTTTCTTTAGTTTTCTTGGATTTGATTAACTCTTCTCTTTCAACCTCATCTGCCCATTCGGAATGTCCAGGGGAAGCCATTGGAGAGTTATAGACTGGGGGGATATCGCCTTAAACTTTTATTTTATATATAGTAATTTCAATTTTTTAATATAAAAAAGATATATATAATCCCTTCAGATGCCTATTTTATTCGTGCATAGGTTTAATCTTAATAGATATAAAAGGTTTGGATAGATCTTCTTCCTTATAATAGCCAAGACCTCCCTCCTTCTTACTTAGGAATAATTTTCGAATATATGCATCTTTATCTTCTCCAGCAGGAACCTCCAAATCTGGGAATATATCCTCCAGTTTCTCCTTCTTCAATAGATCATCCAAATTATCATATTTGGCTTTCTTCAAAACTTTAACCAATAAATCTCTTTCTTTACTGAAATACAATATGTATGAGTCTTTTTCAATAGCTTCGAATGTGGGACGATCTAATCTAACATCAACTTTTTTCTTTCCATCCTGAACCTTGTCTAAGTCTTTATCTTCCATTTTTAATTTTTTATATTTAACTGAAGTTGCCCCTCCAGCATACTCCTCATCATCATCAAATCCACCAGCTTTGCTAATACCTTTGTAATTACGCATTAAGGTTTGAACAATTAATATTGCTACCAATATTAATATAATAAGAATTAATATCTCAAAAATGTTATACTGTAACCCACCCGATAGACCATGCATTTTTTAGATTATATATATAATATAATAAAATAAAATTGAAAATTTTATTTATTAAAAATATATTATTTAATCAATACATAAATTAATAAATTAATAAATCAATAAATGACAACTTTATCTCCAACTTACGTTACTCATAGATTTTCAATTTCTGATGATAGTATTAAAACATTAGAAAAATTAACTCCAAAATTTGGATTTGATAATTTTGGAGAATTTATTTATTATAGAACATACAGTCGTATTAAAGAAAATGGTCAATACGAAAATTGGTTTGATACTATTGTAAGAGTTGTTAATGGTATTTTTAGCATTCGTAAAGATTGGTATATTAAACATTATCTTAATTGGGATGAAACTTTTTGGCAATCGTACGCTAAATTATTTGCCATAGCCATGTTTAAAATGAAATTCCTACCACCTGGTAGAGGATTATGGGTTCAGGGTACAGATTTTGTATATCAGAGGGGGGCCGCGGCCCTTAATAATTGTGGAGCTGTTGATACATTTCATTTAATTCAATCAGTAGATTGGGCAATGGATATGCTTATGCATGGAGTTGGGGTTGGTTACAATGTAGCATTTAATGGAACAGATGCTAAATATTCACTTCCAGATAAATCCTTAACTATAAATTATATAATTGAAGATTCTCGTGAAGGATGGGTAAATTCAGTAACTATATTATTATCAGCTTATATTGGGAAATCATTGTTTCCAATATTTGATTACAGTAAAATACGCCCCGCGGGTACACCTTTAAAAATATTCGGCGGGCTTGCTTCGGGCCCAGATCCCCTAATTAAATTGCATAATAGATTAATAATAATTATGGATAAATATTGTAAAAACGAAATTTCGGCGGTTCGCTGTGTCGTTGATATAATGAATTCCGTAGGTGCATGCGTAGTGGCAGGAAATATAAGAAGAAGTAGCCAAATAAGTTTGGGAAATATTCACGATGAAGAATTTCTTGATCTAAAAGATCTTAATAAAAATCCTGAAAGAAAAGATATATATTGGATGAGCAATAACTCTGTAGTCCTTAATGAAAAAGATGATTTTCTACAAATCTCAAAAATTATTGATCGCGTTGTTAAAAATGGTGAACCAGGATTATTAAATTTACGCAATATTCAGCGATTCGGAAAATATGGAAAAGAACATCCTGATAAAGCCTATTTATCAAATCCATGTGGCGAAATTCAATTAGAAAATTATGAATTATGCAATTTAAGCGAAGTATTTCCAACAAATTGCGAATCAGAAGAAGAATTTTATTCAGTACTAGATTATGCAACCTTTTATGCTTCAACTGTCGCATTGCTTCCTACGCATCGACATGAAACTAACGAAGTCCTTGCTCGTAATCGCCGTATCGGGGTTAGTTTATCAGGTGTAGCTGATTGGCTTGATCATATTGGTGCTATTGAATTAACACGTATTTTACGAACAGGTTATAAAATAGTTCGCAATATAAATAACAAATTAGCAATAGAAGCAGGAATTCGCGAAAGCATCCGCGTTACAACAATTAAACCGTCTGGAACTATTTCTCTAATTGCTGGAGTATCTAGTGGAATGCACTTTCCAACGTATAAATATGCTATACGACGTGTCCGTATAGCGATGAATTCCCCTCAATGCATTTTGTTAAAATCGGCAGGTGTCCCGTTCGAAATTGATAAATATGCTGATAATACGTTATGTTTTGAATTTCCAATAGATCAAGGAAATACCCGCGAAGCATCAGAAGTATCAGCATGGGAACAATTCGCATTCTTGGCATTTCTTCAACGAGAATGGAGCGATAATATGGTTTCATGCACGATACATTTTAACTCCAATGAAACAAATCAATTAGAAAAAATGCTGGGACATTTTATACCGCTGATAAAATCAGTTAGCTTATTACCTCATACAGATAATCAAGTTTATGAACAGATGCCGTATCAAAAAATATCACGTGAAGAATATCTAAAACGAAAAATGGATATTAAACCAATTAATTGGGGTAAAATTTTATTAATAGACCATACAAATGAAGATATGACCAAAAATGCTTTTTGTACTAATGATAAATGTATTGAATAAATAAATTATATAACCTTAGATCATAAATTAATATAAATTTTTTAATATAAAAAATTGAATTACATGTGCATACATATTAAAAGCTATCATGGCTGTATCGACTTCAAAAAGCGATCCAGATTTCCCTATGCGGGAAACGGACAATTCGGGTTTAAAGATATATAATAACGCTAATTTGATGCATCTAATATTTGCATATGTATATTCAACTAAAATCTGTGCTGAAAATGAATGGTATGAATTAATTTTTGCACAAATCCATCTCGGAATAATTACGGAAATACCTGTCGAAATTGTCGAGCTACTTTGCCATAATAGAGATTATCGTGTTATTAAAGCCTTTCACAAACTTGTTCCATTGCGATTGGTCGGGATGCCCTGGCCCTGGGAAAGCATTCCGATGTGTCTGACTGCGAAAGATGGTAATCTCGAAATGATTCAATGGTTCTATAAAAACTACCCTGACGAATTGCGACCTGATGTGATAGAGGCCGCCACAGGATATCCCGAGATATTGTTGTGGTTAAAGAAGAATACTGGTATTATTTGCGATAAAAACGCATATGAGAAGGTCGTATGGTCAGCTATAAGAAATGGGAATTTGACCTCATTAAAATTATTAAAAACATGGGGCTTCCCCTTTATAGATACATTGGATCGTGCTGCAAAATGTGGCCGTTTGGATATTTTTATATGGCTCTATGAAAATGTGATAGTCCTCCCTATAGATCCACGGGAGGCAACAAATATTATTGATACAGCTGCGAGAGGTGGCTTCCTCAATTTGTTAATTTGGCTACATGGTCACAGCTTCCAATGTTCGTATCGTGCAATCGAGGATGCATCGTGCTTTGGACATCTCCCAATAGTACAGTTTTTGTGTAGTGTCGGAGAAAGATTTACATGGCAAGCATTAATTGGTGCTACGAGGGAGGGACATTTGGAAATCGTAAAGTATCTTTATGATCATATAAACTTATATGATCGTTCAATTGATAAACAATGGGTTATAGGGGAAAAAAAACGATTAATTAAAGAAGCCACAGAAATTTCAATGAATTCTGCTATAAGCAATGGAAATTTTAATTTAATTAAGAAGTTATGTGATTACGGGGATTGCGATTTTGATTTTAAAGTATTACTAAGCTATGCGAAATCTCTGCGATCGAATACGGGAATTATTGAATTTTTGGATTTGAAAATGAGGAGGCAGAGAGCTTCTCGTAATCTACCGGGTCCTCGGTTGATTAAATTTTAAATATTTTATTTTTTAATACTTTGATAAAAAATAATTTAAAGTAAAATTTTATTATTTAAACATGTTAGCCTAAAAGGCAAAACGTGTGAGCATCACATAGCATCACATAGCATCACATAGCATCACATAGCATCACATAGCATCACATAGCATCACATATCATCTGAAACCAAATCAATTATACAGTCTCTCAATCTTTTAATTTTCTTTTCTTTTTCTTCATTTTCCGTTTTTAATACTGCATTTTCTCTCAATAATATATCTAATGTTTCGGTGGATTTATGTATATATCCACTACTTAACGGAACAAGTGTCCCCTGCATATGGCCTGAGGTCTTCACTATTCTTCGATCGAGTAGGGCCCCGAACTCCTGCACTTCGTGCGTGAACGCATCGGGGGGTCCCCCATTGGAGGGATCTTTAGAATCTTTAGAGTCTTTAGGATCTTTAGTATATTTAGGATCTTTAGAGTCTTTAGGATATTTAGTATATTTAGAATCTTTAGCATCAGAGAAATTAAATGGTGGATCAGTCATAAGTTCCTCCAATAAATCAGGAGATTCACTTACTAGGTTTTCTTCAATATTAGGGACCGATCTGATAGATCGGAGGCGTTTTTTGGGTCTTGAATAATCATCATGTAGACATATTGGTTTAATATTTTTTAAATAATTCAATACATTTTGATGTAATATAGTAGATTTAAACCCTTTTTTACTTTTGGACATCGGATATATTTCTTGTAATTTTACTATCAAATTATTAGGGATTTGAAAATCAAAATTAGTTTCCTCATAATGACCCGATGATGATATAAATATCAATCTTCCTTTATCGGTTAATGTTATTGCCATTCCCCTACATAATCCGTATGACTTATATGAATAATGCCATACTATCTTTTCATTAGGATTGGTGAACATTTTTTCGAAATCTTTACCTAATTCATTTATACCCCTTTCTATAAATTCTTTCTTCGTTCTATTTTTATATTCATAAAAGTCATAATTTTGCACTTCCTCGGTCTCCTTTATCGGATTATTAATTTCCCTCAGGATCCTTTCTTTTGTTAATGATAATGGCGAAACGTATCTATTCATTGCGTTGTTATATTATATCTCATCTTCAATTTCAATTTTTTATAAAAAATATAGTAATATTTAAAATGAACCATAATATGTTGCTTTATCCAATCATTTAATATATTCCATATGCTATTAAGATATCAAATGAATTATGCTCTTTCTCATTCGTTTAGTTTCTCTATTTAATAGAAAACAATCTTCCCTTAATTCTTTATTTTCTTCTTGCAATTTGTCTATAGTTTCTCGTAATCTTTTTGTTTCTTCTTTCTCTCTTTGATTTTCTTCGCGGATCATTTGCATTTCTGTTATCGTTCTATCATATGTTCGCCGAAATATTCCATCAATACCCATACTTATTTGTCCCTTATCTATTTCGCATTCAACCTCCACTGGGGATTTTGTTAAAGGCTCCGATGGGGATTGGGGACACGGTGGGGTCTGATGATTACAGCGGGACTCCATTATATTTGACTCATATTGTGAATTACTTGACATAATATTATCTGATAAAATTATATCATCAATATTAGAGAGTCCCCGATAGTTAACCTCTACGGTGGAGTCTACCGCATTATTTGTTGTTATAGCATGCTGGGTCATAGATAATGGTGTCATTGCATTGTTTGTTGCTATAGGAACCATTTCTGATGGTGCTACTGTATTATTTGTCACCATAGCACCTATTGCATTATTTGTTGTTACTACATTAGCAATCACTTTTGATGGTGTTATTATCCCTGCTACATCAGAAACCACTTTTGATGGTGCTATCACATTATTTGTTATATGGGTGGGCATAGCCATATAATTTTCAACGGTTATGGTATCGTTAGGTTGCGATTTACTTTTCATCGAATCGCCACGGTCTCGGTCCTTAAGATTCGTTCCCACAAGATTCGTTGCACTTATAACGCCTACGGACTCACCGAACTCACCAGACTCGCCAGATATACGAAGACTGGATCCCGGTGATGAATGTATTTCTGCCATTATATTTTTTATTGTTACTAAATATTCATATATCATACATTTTGTATTCTTCACATTTGATAGTTTCGCACTACTTGTTGACATATTAAGGCTTAGTTGTAATAGTAATATATAACAATTCGGTATCCAATATCTAAACTCAAATAAGTCTAAATTGTGACCTATATACAATACTCGTCCAAAATTTGTTAATGTTATTGAATGAACAGTATCTTTTTTTCTTATTTCATAAGTATAATGCCATACTATTTTTTCGTTTGGTATAAATCTTAAAAATTGATGAAATGTTACTCCCAAATATAATTTTCCTCTCGCTATGAATGCATTTTCTGTTTCATTTTTATGACTAAGAAAATTATAATTAGGTATTTTATGTAAACGTTCCTCGGATATTTCTTCATATTGAGATTTAATTATTTTATATCTATCCTCATAACTTATTAGTGAAACTTTTGGCGAAGTTATAAGAAATGAAGTCATTAGATCCACTATTGCTCAGAGTAAAATTGTATATTGATTTATTTTTATTCCTTTATATTTCAATTTTATTTTTTATCTATAAATTAATGCTTATTGATCCGAATGTTCAACATATTATTTCAAATTAATTATTGTTATATGATATTTATTTTACTTAATTTCAATTAATACATCAAGTTTCGTTCTCGAAGATTCGTTGTGCTTATACCACCTACGAACTCACTGAACTCACCAGATTCGCCTTTTAGTCTCGCACGCCAATCGTGATATTTGACAATTGGGACATAGTCCCATTTCTTATTTTAATAATTTTTATTTTTTATTATTAATATAAACATAATTTGGAATCAATGACTCGCCGTAAATCTCAAAGTATCCATTCTAGACATTCTTCACGCTCGTCCCGTTCTCGACAGCTAACTCCAGCCCGCCGACGCTCAAGACGGCAACATCATATTAGACAAAAAAGTAAACATGTCGCAAGAGTGACTTCGGAAATGGGAATAACCGAGCTTCAGAGAGTCGCTAAAACTATAGGAATTCCTTTCGGGGGATTGACTAAAACCAAACTTGTTAGACGTATAAATAAATATATTTAATTAAGAACTTAATATTTTACAAACACTTATTGGTTCATATTCGCTCAAATATTATTTTTTGAATAATCGATAAGCAATAAGCACAATTTTCATATTTTTACTTAAATCTTCTACCGACTTTTCATCAATATATGATATGCAAAAATATAGATTAATTACCTGAGATTCCACATTTTTGGTAATTATATCTGTAATCTCATCACCATTTTTCGAGAGAGGGGGCCCCCCTCCCTCGAGCGTCACAACTCATATTTTTTTTATACAAAATATTCTTTGTACAGCATTAAATTAATCCTTTCTTTTATTATTGTCAAAAATTCTCCTCTATTACGGAAGTATCTATTAGAAAAACATATTAGATTGGGGATTGCCGAGTTTTTTGTATTCTGTCATTTTATAACTATATAAATTGATTTCAATTTTTAAAAACTTGGACAGGATCCAATTTTTAAATTTGAATTTTATTAATAAATAATATATTAAAAATGGATTACCCAGTTAATGTGCCAGAACCACCTCCGATTAATCAAGGAGAACCAGTTACCGAAAAATTGATTATTTATTTAGAATCTATTAAAGAAAAAGCACCATCATATACTATTTCTTTTAATAATATTATCCTTCCGAGTAAAAATTCTATTGATGAAATTATTCAAATTATTAGATTAAGAGATCAATATGGATTTAAAAAATATGGTCAACATCTGATGACTGGTGACCAAAGAAATACGATTAATGATGCCCTACAAGAATTTGGAGATTTAATCCAATATATATTTAAAGCTAAATTAAATAACGAGGATTTATCAGCCTTAAAAAATTATTTGCCAATTCTTAATGTTTTAATTAATAGTTAAATATTAAACACATACTAATTTAGTAATATTTTCTTCTTTTATTTTTTCATATTTTTCATTATTGTCATCGTATAATATTTGTATCGTTTTTACGATAAATTTATCATAATCTTTAATCAATTCCCCTTTTATTGTTTTAACCAATAATTCTAATCTTTCTTTATTTGTTACTATAACTTCTTTTCCTTTATTTCTAATTATATCCGGGTTATATCTAATTATAATTACTGATTTACCACCAATTCCATTTACTATTTCATTTATTCTAGCACATTCACATATATCTTCATATGTTTTGTGTTGATTTTCATCTATTTCAACAATAATGCAATGTTTAATCAATTCAAAATATATATCTGGACGTTTTTTAGAACATCCATTTAACATTTTAGAACTATCATATTCAAATTTAGTATCAATAACTTTCCTCAAATATCTAACAACAGCCCATTCTTTTTTATGACTAATTTTTTTACAATTATTGCAGATAAATTTAGAATCTTCTAAAATGTCACAATATTTACATAATCGTTTAATATTAATTTCGTATTGCTTAGGACTATGTTTTAAGCAATATTTTGTATTATCAATAATAAATTCATATTGTTCTTCACAATCTAAAATGGAACATTTATTATATAAATAAGCATTAATCATATTAGGTTTTTTATGTAAATTACAATATCTAGGTCTTTTATCTGGGGATCCATAAATAGCATCATTTTTACATTCGAGGCATCGTTTGGATCTAACATTAATCATATTTTCTTTTTTATGTTCAAAGCAATAAATTCCTTTAGTTTCAGTTTGTAGATTAAAAGAAGGACTCTTATTGCATAATTGACATCGTTTACTTCTAACATCAATCATATTTTCTTTTTTATGTTCAAAGCAATAAATTCCTTTAGTTTCAGTTTGTAGATTAAAAGAAGGACGCTTATTACAATTATCCTCTTGACATCGTTTACTTCTAACATCAATCATATTTTCTTTTTTATGTTCAAAGCAATAAATTCCTTTAGTTTCAGTTTGTAGATTAAAAGAAGGACGCTTATTGCATAAAATACATCGTTCATGCTTAACATCAATCATATTTTCTTTTTTATGTTCAGAGCAATAAATTCCTTTAGTTTCAGTTGGCAGATTAAAAGTTGGTATTTTATTACAATTATCCTCTTGACACCGTCTGGATCTAACATCAATCATATTTTCTTTTTTATGTTCAAAGCAATAAATTCCTTTAGTTTCAGTTGGCAGATTAAAAGAAGGTATTTTATTACAATTATCCTCTTGACACCGTTTAGATTTAACATTAATCATATTTTCTTTTCTATGTTCAAAACAATAAATAGCTCTTGTTTCCGTTGATAGATTAAAAGAAGGTTGCTTATTACAATTATCCTCTTGACACCGTCTGGATCTAACATCAATCATATTTTCTTTTTTATGTTCAAAGCAATAAATTCCTTTAGTTTCAGTTGGCAGATTAAAATTTGGTATTTTATTACATAATTGACATCGTTCATGCTTAACATCAATCATATTTTCTTTTTTATGTTCAAAACAATAAATGGCTTTTGTTTCCGTTGGCAAATTAAAATTTGGTATTTTATTACAATTATCCTCTTGACATCGTTTAGATTTAACATTAATCATATTTTCTTTTTTATGTTCAAAACAATAAATAGCTCTTGTTTCAGTTGGTAAATTAAAAGTAGGTTGCCTATTACAGCCATTCTCTTGACACCGTCTAGATCTAACATCAATCATATTTTCTTTTTTATGCTCAAAACAATAAATAGCTCTTGTTTCATTTTGTAGATTAAAAGAAGGATGCTTATTGCATAAAATACATCGTTTATGCTTAACATCAATCATATTTTCTTTTTTATGTTCAAAGCAATAAATTCCTTTAGTTTCAGTTTGTAGATTAAAAGATGGTATTTTATTACATCCATTAGATGAACATTTTTTGACCATTATTATATATTTATAAACTATATTAAATGATAATTCAATTTTTAATAAAAAATATAATACAATTTTACTCAATACAAATATTCTAATATTCCAATGAGAGTTTTATCTGTATTTATGCTTTTATTATCGTATTCTATTGATATATTGGTATCAGCTGTAATCGATGCCCCTCCGATTTTCGATTCCCCTAAAATATGAGCCCATGGTGATCCAAATTCGAAATCTTTAACCATATATATGGTTTGCTTAATATACGAAGGACTTGATGCTAAATATGAATTTGTCAAATTCAGATCTACGTATATTTTCGTCGCATTTTTTTTTATTACTCGTCCAACTAAATCGCTATTCGTTCCATTATCCAGTTTAATCCAATAGCCAATGGCGGTATATAATATTACAGTAGAACTAACTGATATTTCGATTCCTCTCTGCCAATAAGTTGCATTCGTCGGTACTTCGCTACTAACTGTATTTAATATGCATGTATAGGTTAAATTATTATATATTACTTTATTACCTACAACATAATTTTGAGTTGTCCATGCTACCGCTGGAGATACATCTGCCGTTATTGTTCCGATAATTGTATCTTTACCATTTAAATATACATTAGCTATATCCCCTCTATGTGTTTCTTCTGTTACGAATTGAACAGCCAAAAGACTAATTGGATGGGGAAATTTTATCGATGAAGTTATTATTTGGTTTTGTGTTGCATTTACTTTTATCGATGATACGGCAAATTTACCTTGTGTGGGCGTAGTTTCTTCTTTTACTGTTACAATATTTGGTGCATTCGTGTCTATTATCATTGTTCTCGTCGCATCGATACTATGTGCAGAATTTGTTGGACATAATGTTGGTTCGCTTTCTGACCAAGCGTAAGTATATGTTGATTCAGTTGAACAATACAATCTATATTTATTTACGGTAGTCATTTTACTTATATATATTAAAAAAATTATTTTTTAATATGTAAATTAATACATTAATACAATATTATGAATATAAATTTTCGAATCTGAATTGCCTCCATTTCTTTTAGCTGAAAATTCTAATATTGCTGCATTAGTTGGCACATTATTTATATTAGTTATTGTTATTATTTCCATAACATCGTTAGTATTATTGGTACTCGTGAATAATATTTGATTATTTGTCGAATTGACACATTGAATATTATAACTAGCCATACTACTATCCTTATATGATAATATTTCTATTTTTTTAATTGAATCCCTTAATGAATTAATTCCAGCATATAAATATGATGCGAATAATTCATATGTAGATGATTTGATAATTGCTTTTCCAGTAAACGCCGTTAAATTATTTCTATAATTTATAGATATTACTGGCACATGGTTTGATACTATTGTATTTAATGTTGTCTGTTCCTCTCCCGTTAATGTTGCGTCAAATGTTAATTTGACTACATCTCCGGATGTATTTACATTATTTAATATAGCGGATATATTCGAACTATCAACTTCTATATGTAATAATCCGCTATCTATACTATTATTAAAATCGACAGACTTTGAAAATGTGATTATTGACATATTTAGCAGATAGGTATATATTCCTTATATTATAATTTTTAAAATAAATATCGTTATATTAATATATTAATAATGGCTGATATACCAGATTATAGATTATTTTATGTTAGAAAATATGCTGAAATAAGGAAAAATATATTAGATAGCCATAGTACTACCGATAGACCCATATACGATAAAATAAAGGAAATCTTAGATAAAGTTCGTGATACATTTATTCCGCCTTCAGTTGATGAAATCATAAGGACTAATTATATCACAGAATATAATAGATATATATCACACATTGGCTATATTAAACTATGCATCCAGATTATTTAAAGAACAATACTCTAATATACCTCGGATACATGGTCCAGGGCCGGTCGATAATTCAAAAATTGTAATGAGAATATTAAATAATAATATTATGAGATTAAAACAAGATTTTGAAAATTATGGGGGTATTTAACTGTTATATTTTTTGGTATCATTTGATATCGTTTTTTATCTGTTTTACCTAATTATATCGTTTTTATGTTATGTTTTTTTGATTGTATATGTTTTTCATATGCTACCTTATAATTATTCCCATAATCACATTTTTCACAATAAAATTTATAATTTATTTTTTTTTCTTCTTTTGTCGAATGATTATTTAATTTATGACCTATATAATTATATTTTAACTTCGTTTTATAATTACATCTATCACATTCATAAATTTTTTTATCACATCTTTCTTTTCTCTTTCCCGTCGCATGCAAAATTGTATTCAAATGTTTTTCATAACTAGGTAATATATTTGTTCCATATTTACATTTATCACAATAATATTTAAAATCCATTTGTATATACATATATAATATTTTTTTAATTATTATTATAATTTTTTATTTAAATAATATTTAATTATTTTTTTCTATTAGAATTATGTTATATATAATATATGAAAATAGGGATAAATGATTAAGAAAAAAAATTTAGACATTAAAAAGTTCCCAAAATCAAGATTAAAAAAAATAGTTAAGGGAATATCAAACGAGATAAGTGAAACCGTATTGAGATGCAAAAAAATAATAATTAAATTCTCAAAAATTCAAAGAAAAATAATTCGCAAATGGATTGATATTTATAGATGGATATATAATTTTACTATAAAATATACAAGGACATCAAAAATGAAATCATTTTATACATTAAGGAAAGAAATTAAAGAATCATTTACATATGGACAAAAAGAATATATATACCAGATGCCTTCACATATTTTAGATCAAGCAATTAATGATGTAGTAAAATCATATAAAACTTGTATGAGTAACAAAAAAGAAGGGAATATTAAAAGATTTAGATTAAGGTATAAGAAAAAGATAAGTAATATACAAACGATATGTATACCAAGCGAATATTTTAGTAAAAATAAAAATTCTTTTGTATACTCTAAACTGGGAATTATAAATTCTTCTGAATCTATAAAAAATATAAAACAAACGTGTAGATTAACATGGAACAAAAAAAATAATATATTTATTTTAAATATTCCAGTGGAAAAGGAGAAATATAAAGTAGGAAACAGGGAAGAAATATGTTCAATAGATCCAGGAATAAGAACATTTCAAACACTATATTCAAAAAAATATATTTCTGAATTTGGAAAAGATATATATAAAGAAATAGGGACTAAAATTGATAAGATAGAAAATAAAAAGGAAAATGAAGGTACAAAATGGTATAGAAAATATTCTACTAGATTATATGACAAAATAAAGCATAAAATTGAAGATTTACATTGGAAAACATCACTGGATTTAGTAAAATCTTTCGACACAATTCTTGTGGGGAATATGAGTACCCAAAGAATATGTCAAGGAAATCTAAATAAAAAAGTAAAATGTATAGCGAATATGTTTTCGCATTATAAATTTAATCTTAGATTGCAACAAAAAGCAGAACAATATGGAGCAAAAATAATAATGGTAAACGAAGCATATACATCTAAAACATGTGGAAAATGTCTAAAAAGGAACGAGAAATTGGGAGGGAATAAAAAGTTTAAATGTCCATCATGTGGGTTTACATGGGATAGAGATTACAATGGAGCAAGAAACATAATGATGCGATATTTTGGAATATTTTAAAATATTTTAGGTATGCTACCTATCTAAAGTGAAAAGATGCCAATTAATAATATCAATGAAGGTAATTTTATTTTCAAATAAAAGAAAACTTATTGATATTGGATATTATTTGATAATATCATTTGGTATCGTTTTCGGTAGCGGATACCCAGCAGAATAAATATTACTGGTCCCATTTCAGCAATAATAGGTGCATCACAAAAAAAACAATGTATACAAATTTTAATAATAATTATTTTAATTTTATTATTAATAATAATTTATTTCAAATGTAAAAGCAATATGGTAACTGATTACATAAATAAATCTCGATATTAATTAAGCCAGCTTTTAATATTATTTTTTACCTAGATTTCCATCGAAATCCACGTGCCTTAATTTTTAATAGGGCTGCATAACCTGCAGCCGTATCGTTAGTGTTACTAGGATTTGCATTTCTTCTTAATCTTATTGTTACCCAGTCTTCATATTTTAACGCAGAAATATCAATATCAAACTCTGACTCTGTTAATGTATTAGTTGTAGCTGGGACTGTTACTATAGATTGCAAGGTTGTTTCCGATAAACTGCCCAACTGTTGCCCTATATGAGGAATTCCCGCATAAACCATCGTAAAATTTACATTTCCTGTTGTTGTATCAGATATCCAATATGCCTCGAATTCTATATCAATAGATGTATCTATTCCGTCTTCTATCGGAACAACTAAATATAATGATGAATCTGAAGAATCCGAAAATCTATTATCTATATATGGAATTGTTATACTTGATGAAATTTGAATTGATTGACTTGCCGGACCTGTTCCGACGATTAAGGTAGGAAATTCAACAAGTGGTTTAGCATTTCCGAAATATTCTATTATTCCATCATTTCCTATTTTTGTTCCACTCGAATGAAGTTTTATTCTCTCCACTATTGGTGATGTTGTTATAGCCGTAGTTATTAGACATCTTATCCAATATTTTGTTGATCCATTAAGAGATTTTGTTGCCCATCCAGTCATTGTTCCAAAGCGAATATGTGTATCTGTTGTCGTCTGAAATGCGTTTTGAGCATTTTGTGTATATGGAGATACTTCTAATGTCACCAGAATTTTAAACGTCGTCCATGCCGCACCATTCCAATATTCCCAAGTAATTACACCACTGCCTAATGTAATTACCTGTGTCAATACAAGCACTAACGCATAAAATATGTAATCTCCCCCAATATAAATTGTATTGTTAGCTGTTATTCCTGGGAATACATTAAATGAAGATGCAGTAGGATTAATTGCATCCTCCGTTTTATCAGTCCAGGTTCCCGCTTCTTGATTTGTATTCCAGAATACTTTCATTGTATCAGTATATGATCCGCCTCCCCCAACTGATAGTTGAGATGAACGATCATATCTTCCTATAGTAGATTTTCCTACAGTTTTAAACGATTGATTATATGTTGTCATATCTGCGAATGATATATTAAATGTAGCATTCGCATGAATATTAAATTTAGGCGTATCTATATGATTTCCACTCCCCGTAACTAATGACGATGATCCTTCGGCAAATATATCGTAGGTCGTGTTATTAGTAATAGATGTCCCCGACATTTCAACAGTCCCATTAGTTGACGCAATATGTATCCCATTTGTACAATCATGTATATCAAGTGTTGCTAAATGAATTGACGCAGAATTCGATACATAAATTCCATCTACGGAATTATTAATATGTGTTGTAAATGCATCCATGTTTGAATTGGCTCCGTCTACATATATTCCCTTTATAAATTGCGTTCCTCCAGCTAAATATATATTTGTAATAAATGATTCTACAAAAGCTCCACTTAAGACTTCTATGGCATTAACTATGTTATCTGTCACCGTTTGATATATATTTATTTTATTCATCTTTAATCTAGTCGTTGCTCCAGTTGCCTGAAGTCCTGTCTTACAATTTTTAATATCACAATTAAATACTTTAGCATAATCTCCACCAGTTGAACTAATTTTTATTCCAATACCTCCAGTTCCAGTTGCCCCAGTTATTGTAAATCCAGTAATGCCTGAATTTTGAACAACATTAAATACTTCGGCCGTCGCCGTCGATGGTTGAATTATGGTTACATGCTGACCTACGGCCGAAGATATATCAACATATTGAAGAGTTGTTAACGGATTAGTTTCTGTATAAACTCCTGGATATACTAATATCCCTATTGGATTGGTCGCTGAAGGGGATAAGGTCGATGCAGCAGTTAAGGCAGAAGAAATACTAGTATAATCAGTCCCCGAACCAGCTGATCCAACAGTTAAAATATTATTGTTTTTTATATTATTAAATTGTTTCCATATAGCTGATCCTAATGTATTATCTATGCATATATATGATTTATCGTTGGTCGTATCTATCCAAGTTGAACCAACAGCATATCCATCGCCAGAATCTTCATTCCCTGTTGGGGCGACGGATGCATTTAAATTTGCCTTTAAATTTTGAACATCTCCGAGACCAATTTGTGTTTTAGTTACACTATGAGGATTAGATGTATTTGCAATATGTGAATCTATTTGTGCATGAGTATTTGTTCCAGCTCCAGATAGATTAGCATGAACAATATTAGCTTCGGCAACATCTAGATCAACCTCGTTATTTCCAGTATCATCAGTAATTGTTACTTTATTACTTCCTGCATTAATTTTTTTAAATCTTAAATCTGAACCAATTTTATCTTTGAAAATTCCCACCCCAGCAGTCCCAATATTTGAAGCCGTATTAGCTTCTCCTCCGCCGGGTGCGGCAGTAATTTCTGTCCAAGTTGCGGCACTTGCAGTATTATCAACGCAAATATATGCTTTATCATTTGTTGTATCTACCCAAGTGCAACCTGGGGTATATCCTTGAGTAGTATCATTGCTCGAAGTTGGTGCCGAACTAGCATTAAACCAATTTTTAGTATTTTGAACATTATTTAAATATTGAACAACACCATCTTTTAGAACAACATTATCGATAGTAACGCCAGAATCTGGGGTAATTTCTCCAACATTATCAGTTAAAATTTTTGGTAATACTATTGCCATAATTCATATATATATAATACTAAAGGAACAAATTTAACAAACCACCAATTTGTAAATAATATATATTATAATAAATATGTTCTATAATTAGTTTAAAATATATTATAAACCAATGGTCAATATAGTGAAAAAAATAAATTATAAAAATTGGAATCGATGCGTATAAGGGACATTCGGGAGATAATCCTAAAAAATAAAGCCGAAAATCATTAATTATGTCTTTAATGCATACACAATTATTCGCATGTCCTTAGAGAGCTAAAATATGGACCGATGTTTATACGGTATTTCGATCACAGAAAATTCTGGAGATAAGCCTAAAACATACGTACCAAAATTATTAATTCGTTCATTAGGATAATTCCCAAGATCACGAAACATTTGTTCGCAATTATTATTATTAGGATATTCAGATAAACTCATTAAAATATAAAGAGATGACATAGTATCACTCATATATGATTTTTTTTCACGTTTTCCATATATTAAATATATTGGATTATTATTAATCCAAGTAATTAATAATGTAATTCTCATTAAAATATCTAACTCAATTCCAAGTTTATTGGAAACTTCTCTGAAATAGTTTCTCATATCTCTCATACATTGATAATACGGGTTTATCCAGCTATTACCATATAGATCTAAACTAGATTCGCCGTATATAAATGATAAAAACGACCGATATTGTATATCATGATCAGTATCTATCCAATCATGATATATTAGAATTATATCTCTAATAGATTCAACAATATATTCTTTAAATTCTTCTTGATTTAAATTAAGGGGGTCGAAATCACTATCCAGATCTTCTATATATATTGAGACTATAGCCATCCACAATCCTTTAGGCATATATTCATCCCTAAAACGATCAATCATAATTTCAGCCAATCGTTCATTATATGCCGAAACATTTTTCGGAACAAGAGGAGGTTCGTTGTCCCTTGTTGGTGGAGGCGGGGATCGTGTTGCGCCTAATGACATAAGCGATAATAATTATATAATAAACCCATTTCAATTTTATATAAAAAATAATTATATTAGTCTTGCAATAATTCCAAACCAGATATAATATCAGTTAATCTATATTTAGAATTGGGCGATTTAAGACCTAAAACAAATTGGCCAAAATTATCAATTCGTTCAATATAATCAGTACCAATCGTAGTAAAAGTTTTAATACGATTATCTGAATAATGGAGTAACTGAGTAGATCTCTTTTTTGGGAACATGCATATATATTTCAAATGAAATAATGATTCAACCTCTCGAGATTTTGATGCAATTTCTTCGAATTTATCAAATTTCTGATTAATTATTATCCACACAATTAAAATAATAATATCAATTAAATTTTGAAGAGGAAGTCCAAGTGTAAAAGAAAGTTTTTCCGTCATAATTATAAAATTTTTCATAACTCTTAATTCATTTTCTGATAATTTACAAGGACAAGCAATATAGACACTTAATGGATATACTGTCAAATTATAAGATATATTAATCTTTACTAATCCGTTAAAATATGCATCAATAAATTCATTCAGCAGGATTGTATTATTATTAAAAATGTCAATAAATGAACCAACTAAATTATAATTTTGTAAAATTAATGATGAGGGTATCATGCCTATATTGAATTGATCTTCTTTTATTGTAAGCCTACTAAATTCAATTTTTATTTTTTATAAAAAATAAAAATTATTAATAAATTAATTAAAATCGGATAATCGGTAATTAGGTGCCAAGCCGATTATCTTAACGCCAAAATCATCGATCAATTCATCAGAACTTCTGCAAGACCAGTAACCAGGTTCGAAAAAGTCAACTAAAGGAATTGATAATTGACCATTAATATATGACGATAATCCCATTTTAACAATAAATGACCTTATATCGTTACTTGAAATAGTGGGATTAAGATTTATCCATAAAGCAAGTATCAAGATTCCTGATAGATCCATATTGGGAAAGGTCTGTGACTCAATATCTTCAACAAATGCGATAAATCTATGCCACATTTTATTATATTTCACCATTTCTGGCACACATAAACCATATAATTGAGTGATCATAATAATATCTTCAGAACGGATTAAAAAGTCATTCCAACTGGGTAGTGTTAGTATTTCCGAATATTTTTGTACCCTAAGTTTATCTAATTCACTAATATTTAACGAGATTAATTTCGTTGCAAAATCTGAAATATGACATATATCGGCAAATTTAATTAGATAAAATAATTTAGCACATCTATCACCCCCAGTAATTCGTTCCGCTTTATCCATTAATGATTTATCAGTTGCCTTAGGTTCTGATAAAGTATAAATTACATTTTCACCAATAAAATTTGGAGGATCATTAAATACTTTAAATAAATCTAGTTTAATCTTTTTTATCAAATCAATAATTAACAATTTTAATTCTTTTTTGTATTTAGTCAGAATTATATTTTGATTTTGCGATGAAGCAACAAAATCATCAATAAAAATCTTTATACTATCTTCCCAGGCTACTATTATTTGTTCAATAACATCTGTTTCTTTAATATAATCATATAATGAGGACCAGATTTTATTATAAATATGAGTTAATAGTAATGATTTTAGTTCAATAATCAATGTATATCGTCTCATATCATAATTTTCTAGGGATATTTTTTTTTGTTCCCAATGAGTTTTGAGTATATCAAGCATCATCAATTTAGAAGTAATATCAGCTGGCATTTTCTACAAAATTTGGCTGAGTAATTATCCTCTTATTTATTAATAATATAATCAGAATCAATTTTTTATATAAAAAAATAATGAATGCCTTTATCCTCGAGATTAGTCATATTATGAGCAAATATCATTGTACTAATTCTGTTGGATATCTAGGTATATTAGATATGACAGAAACACCTCCAAAGATAACTCTCTTTGTTTGTTTTTTAAATGTTCTCTTAATACAGCTCCGAGAAGGAGTATAATTAGCGGATTCAGCACAAATTGGGAGGGAAAGACGATCATAGAAATTTAATGATGGTTCTGATTCTGGTTCTAATTGATATGTTCTACGTATCCGTTGAAGTGATCTTTCTGTGTTTATCCACTCAAGGAATTCGGGATTATCAGAACCATCGGGTTTAAAAGGATTAGGACGATTTAATAAATGTATTCTTTTATTTCTTTGAATATGTTTATCTGAAAGGCCAAAAGAACTTTTCTGGATGCAAATTGAAAATTTTTCAAGAGAATCAAAACTAATTTTAGTAATATAAAGGGATTCTAAAGCAATAAATAATGAGCTAATATGATCAATATTAGATGATATATCTAATAATCGAATGGTGTTTAAATTAAATTCTAGAATAAACGGATCATTAATATCACTATTAATATTAATAATATTATCAATTAATTTTACTAATGGCGAGTGGGGATTAATATAATCATTAATTTGTTCCAATATCCAACACAATGTATTTGTCTTATCCCGAGAATTAAACTCTGTACCGCCTTCCCAATTATCACCAGAATATTCGGAGAGTTTACCTGAAATATATTTCAAATAAGTTTGATAATTTTTAAGATATTGCATTTCCGAATCAAATAGAGATTTGGTGGTGGCAGAAGAATCAATAGAAATCGTTCTGGCATTTTCATATAAATGATAAATTTCCATAGCTTTTTCTTTCACCGCTTTAAGCGATTCACAGCAATTTTGATTCGTTATGTCTCCCGTCATGAGTTCATCAAGTAAGAAAGAGGCTTTGCCTACATTAATAGATATAGTTGAAATATTAGGGAGTTTCAGAAGAATACCAAAAGTTCGATTTGCCATATTTTTAAAATTCGTAATTGATTTAAGGCATGAGTCGTGATTTTCTTTAGGTAAATGTGTCCATATATTGTCCGTGGAAAGTCCATTGATAATATCGAAGTTTTGCTTCGCCAATCCGAAAGCCGTATTAAAATTATAAATTAAACATTGTGGATTACCAAATCCGGAATTAAGTGAAAATTTGATTTGTCTATAAATACCATCACATATTTCGTACCATTTATGAAAATCTTTACAGGCTGAAATAATTGCTGAATTATCATTAATCGTCAGAGTTGTAATTATGCGTTCTATTTCTTTAATACGTGTCAATTGATCAGAAACTGATTTGAATGATATTTCAACTTCTTCTATTAGAGAATTCATTTAATCGATGTATATACTAAAAAAGGATTCAATTTTATTTAAATAAAATTAAAAAAGAATAATGAATAGTGGGTAGCAGAGTTGTTAAGATAACAACCACGAAATACCATAAACCGCAAGATTATCACCAGTGGCAGCATTAGTCGAAATGACTAAAGCCAATTTATCATTAGCTAGAACATTTATGCAATCTAAAATAATAAATTGACTAATAGAAGAACCAATTGTGCCAGTTGTATATCCCGAAACAGTTTTAATCCCATTTTTCATTAACCAAAGTTTAATAACTTTATTTGTACCAATAAACAGGTTAGCGGTTAGAGAAATTTTAATATTTATTTTTTGACTAACTAAGGGTATAACTTGATCAGCAACATAAATACTTCCCACATTATCCCCATTAAAAGCAACAACCGCCGATGCATCTGTATCATAAATTGTCATAGTTGTGGAGGTTATAGTTTGAACCTTATATCTAGCCTTATTAGTATAAAGAGTAAATTGAACTAGGCTAACATGATCTCCGACGCTTGGTGGATTTCCCAAGGCTCCGAAGTTAAAAACGGCAGTTCCACCACTATCTGATACACCAGTAAGTATAATTCGTTGTCCTTTGGTAGTAATGCTAATATTTCTACTAGCCGCGGAATTAGTAAATTCCGAAACATAAAAATCATGTTCAATATTAGTTTCAATACCTTGATCATGTGGAAACTCTTTAGCTTGGCTAGAACCCATAGTATCATGTTCATAGCAAAGACCTTTTACACCATATATGCAATAATCGGTTGACGAATCATCAGTAAACATGAGAGATTGTGTGGCATCATTTCTAGTCCATAAAACACCAGTTCCTGCAGGTGGAGAAACAGGTTGAGAAGCGGATTCAATAATACTTAAAGTATTACTGGATAATGAATTAAAAATAGTGGTCATTAAAACTATATAATATATAATAAATATAATCATCGTTATAATATTATATTTAAAATATATTATATTTAAAATATAAAAAATGGCAGATAAAATTATATCGATACAATATGTGCCATTGACAACATACGAGGAGTTAAAGGCAGAAAATCATAGGTTAAGATTAGAAGTAGATCAATTAAGAGAATTTCAAAATAATACGATAATATTTAATGACAGATTAAAAAAGATAGACAGCGATAATAATATATTAAGAGAAGAAATTTCTGGAATAAAAAACGGTAAAGGGAATGAATACGATGAAAAATTAAAAAAAATGGAAACCGAACTGAATTATAACAAAGAGCAAATAAAAAAATTAGATAATATAGAAAAATCAATACAAGAATTGCGATATAGTGAAAATATAACAAAAACAAAAAAGATATTTGAGAATTTAATAGTGGGTTTACAAGATATAAATGGCATGGAACAATTATCTGGCAAACTTAATAAAGACACATTGACAAATCTTACTAAATATAGGTCAAAAAATGTAGCTAATAGATTTATAGATATATCCGAAAGTGAAGAGGATAAGAATGATAAAATGCGAGCAATATTAATAGAATTAAGTAAAGATAATAAATTTATTAATGAATTATTTACTAAAAAAATAGGTAGAGATTTAAAACCATCCATGATAAATTTTCTCCAAGGTAAATTACCAAATGATTATGACAAGATTAAAACTACCGAATATATGAACGAATTGGAAGAAGTATTTTAGAAAAATAATAATTAAATAATTTATTCATCAAAATTCATTCGTTGAAAAATCAAATGGTTATATTTATTTTGAGCACCCGACAGCGAACCGATAAAGGGCGATTCATGTCCAACATAGGAAATTTTCACTATATCAAATTCTCTGCCAGTTAAATCGGTATGCATTTTGCTTAAATGCCAAAAATTTTCTGGAACATAATAAATACGAACAATTAATCTATCATTATTAATATCCTTCACCGTATCTTGTTCCCTCAATGACATAATATAAATTTTTTTAATTTTCCAATGATTTTCATTGGACAACATTGAACATTTTAATCTTAAAAATTCATAAAAATAACCATGATTTAAAATAGATTCGTGCTGACGGGATGTATCATTCTTTAAAAAGTTAGTATATGAGCGGAAAGAACAATTTGCTGGATGAGGACCATAAATATTTGTTTTACAATTGGAATAATGATATGGTGCCACCAGGTTATAGTAATCTGATTCATATTTCTGAAACAATTCAAATAAAGATTTAAGTTCACTTTCAGGAATAGATTTAATATGTAATTGGGGAGTACCCCCTGCATTATACGATCTCTCTAAAGAACATAATTCAATATCAATATATTTTTTCTTAGTAGTCAAGGGCATATTATCCATTAAAATATGAGTCTCGCACCCTCCCATGGTGCTAGCCGTTGGGGGTGTCCGAGGCATATTAATTTGATTTTGAATAAATACGAGATAATCAATAATATAAATATCAGGAATTTTAATTTCATCAAAAGGGGTATCACTGGTATTCATGTCATAAATTTTTTGTAATTTAACAATAAAATTATCAGGGATCCAAAAATCATAATGATAACAGGATGGTACATTACCATGTATAGTTAGTAATCTGGCATAATTAGTCAGAGTTAAAGAATGACCAATATTATTATCACGATAATAATAATGCCAAACAATTTTTTCGCGAGGTATAAATTGTATAAACTGTTTAAAAGTATTACCTAGCGGACCATGGGATAATCCAGATTTAATAAAATCTTCTAAATTATTATTAACAAATCCATGAAATATAAATAGTTTAGGTGATAAAACCTCATTCGTAGAAAACGGCCCAATTCCGCATAAAGATAACAGAGGATTAATATCCATTGAAAATAATTCTTCTATTTATTTTCTAATTATTATAATATCAATAAATAAAATTCAATTTTTTTAATTAAAAAAATAATCCTGAATGTCAGTATGCTGGGTATCAAAAAAGTAAATCCAAACAAACCAGATCCCAGCCAGCCAAACCTACATGTTCCAAACAGCCAAACAAAAACCCAACAATCCAAACAAGACCCAACCGGCCAACCCCGAACAAACCTGACCCAAACCTGACTCCGACCAGCCAAACGCCAGCCAAACCCGACCCAAACAGCCAAATCAAAATCAGCATTCATATGACCGCCCCCCCCGTCGGGAGCGTTTGTCAGCAATCCGTATGTGCTGAGCTGTCATCAAGTCTGCCTTTAGTGCTCTCTCTTTCCATTCTGCATCACTAGCCTCGATTTCAGTATCAAACTTGTCCTCCTCTGGAGGATAAGGGCTTGCAACATCCCCCAGCAGAGTAGAAGGTTTGGGTTCGACACTCTCTCCGTGCGCGTACATAGGTCCATTCTCTCGATCAAAAACACGGACGGGGGATTCTGTTTGAAATTGCACATGCTTGGGTTCATATGTTCCAGGATCACTGTTTCGTGGTTTCCGAAGGCAACTTTGCTGAGGCGGAGGTCGAAGCTTCGGATACTTTGACGCATCTATTCCCATTTTTTCGAGGGAACTCTGTTCTGGATGAGGTAAACATCTAACCAATATCCTGACAGACGCACCGCGCCAGAGAGCATCATCGAGCGTATGCGGTTTGCGATCCCCCCAAGTCTTTTCATCGATAGACCGTTGAAGTTTCAGACCCTGTGCACAAAGTTGTATATACTTTGTCTCCGTTTCTTCTTCTGTTTCTCCTTTCGTTTCTTCTTTCATTCTTTCTCCGGTCAGAGGAATGATGAAATCACCTTCTGGGAGGAGGTTAAGCCACAGACTTAGTAATTCATCAACCTTCCGATCTGTGACGTTAGCCAATTCCGAAAGGTGTTGAATGATGTCTTCAAAATCGAGAGGAACGTCCCGCTGAAGACATATCCCGTCAGAAATTTCGAAGGCGTCATTATCAGCTTCAAGAATCTGTTCGTAAATCTTCCGTGCTTGTGTCTGATCCCCCACAAATAATTGATCGTTTTGATGATAAAAGTTGCTAACTTTGATCCACATACTGCGAATATGTTTGATCAGTTCCATGGCCCTCGCTTCAGAAGACACAGATGACGCAGATGACGCAAAGGACGCAGATGACGCAGATGACGCAAAGGACGCAAAGGACGCAGATGACGCAGATGACGCAGATGACGCAGATGACGCAGATGACGCAAAGGACGCAGATGACGCAAAGGACGCAGATGACGTAAAGGACGCAGATGACGCAAAGGACGCAGATGACGCAGATGACGCAAAGGACGCAGATGACGCAGAAGACGCAGATGACGCAGAAGACGCAGAATAATAAGATTCATCATCGTCAGACGAAGAAGACCCATTGGGACAGTTGTCATCGTCATCATCGTCAGACGAAGAAGACCCATTGGGACAGTTGTCATCGTCATCACCATCAGGACCAAATGAGAATCCCCCCCTGAGGGCTAAGAATTCCGTCATCGCATATTCTGGTTGCGTTGTCATAGAATGAATTGTTGATTCGTCAAACTTTGCCAGATCAGTCATCATGATGAGTTTAGCAAGTTTGTCACAAAGTTGATTCAATGCTTTTTCAGCTTCATCAAAGTTTCCTTCGACAAAGTGTGTCCAAGCGGTTTCAGATAGTTCCACCATAATTTTCGTAATTGATTGAGTATCCTCGTTATTCGGCATTGACGACCTGACGTTCCGATACACCAAATCAACAAATTGTATCAGAGCTTCGAACTCTTCACAATTCAGAGATGATTTGATTCGTCCAAATTTTGATGCGAAAATGGAAGAAATTTTTTTGGCTCTTTCAAGCATATTCTGAAAAATTTTCAAATATTCAGAACGAGTCCTGGGGTCGAACATTTCCGCATGGATATGGTTGAAGAGTTCTTTAGATTGTTCGGGAAGTTGATTCATACATTCAACCAAAGAGGTTTCGATGGATTGCAGTTTTTGCTGTAATGCATTGTAGTGCATTACAGCAATGAGCATGAGTGTCAATATTTCGTGATAAATTTTATCGAATCGCTCGGTCGATCGGTCGCTTGGATTGTTCCGTTTCATCATCTTTTGAAGAACAAATCGTGTGAGAGAATGAATATGCGAATCTGATAATTGATGAAAATCGGGAGGATGCAGAGCAAAGACTGAGTCTGAAATTGAATGAACGGATGTGCCCAGCTACCACAACAAAGATGCGTGTTCCTGTGGTTTGGAACTAGAGGTATCCAAATTCGATTCAATTTTTAATTAAAAAAGAATATATTTTAGTCGCCAAATAATGATATAAGTGCGATTCGTTCCTACGAACTCACGCGACTAAAATAAGAAAAAAACATTTGTGATTTTACCACAAATGGGGTTCTCCGTCGGACCCCTTTATATTATTTAGTCATAATTATTACAATCATTTATCACGTAAAAATACTAAAAAAGAAAGCAATCTAAAATTTTCTTCATCCACCAAAAAGAATCTCTCTGACCAAAAACGGATTTTTAGGCTCGTACCAATTTGGTGGTCGTTGGTAGGTGCTTCGCACAAGATGCTTAGAGAAAAATAGGGGCGGAGCTGATGGTAAACATCGATATCAATGGCCTTTCATCCATTGATCAAATTTAGCCAGATCCTCTTCCGTCTCAATTTCATCGAATTTACCCGAGATGCCTGTGTGTGCATACCAGAAATCGGAGAGGTCTATCCGTCGGTCATCCGCTGACGCGTTCACGCACTGAGTGCTGGAGCTAGTCGTATGCGGTAAGGGATTGCGAAGCTTCTGACTCTCCCGATAAGAATACAATGGACTTCTTATGCCACCACTCTCTGGTTTCGGAGGATCGCACATTGTATTGTCAGCAAAATGTACCGTCTTCTTTGTCACAGCCCCAGTAACCTGTGAGCCTCTCTTCTTGATACACCCCTTACTCGGACGTGAAAACTGATTTGGAAACGGAGGTGTTTCCACGGAATTGCTTCCTGAATCCGGTGACGGAATAAGTGCAAATGCGATAACCATTTGTTGGACGCTTTCCCCACAAGCAGTTGCGCTGTCCCCACCGTGAACTACCCGATTCCGGTTCCTCATCTTTTTCACCATGTTTTCCAAATGGCGTTGTCGCAGAGCCTTCTCTTCAGCTTCGTTTTCGACATTCATGCCACGTTTCCGTGGAATATATTCAGAACTCCAATCCACGACTGGTTCTGTTGTCGATTCAGGCTTCGATGAGGATTGGGAGCACGTTGGAGACTGATCAGCCAGGCATTTATGCATACAAAGGATATGAAGCACGTAGTTTAATCGCCATTTGGTATTAGCAACCAATACAGAAAGAGTTCGAGCAATTGGTGATAAATCCTCTGGACAATCATTATTGATCGCATGGTTTAGATCACGAGCCCATTGAGAAGCCTGTCGGATTGCACCATATAAACCATCGACCCGTTTATATGTTTCGCTACGCAACAGTTTATTGAGACCCCGACCAACAGAACAATGACGATTGGCTTCTTGCTCAAATTTACAAATTTGAGCAATCATTTCCGCACATTCCTTTTTTGTCGCTGGAGGAGGAATGTGAGATGCCGGAATCGAAAACTGCGTTGTGATTTCATACCAAGGGGTTCTCTTGATTGGGACGCTGATGTCCTCCTCATCAGACCAATCATCTTCATCAGAAGCAGAAACAGAAGCAACCGAAGACGCATCAGAAGCGACAGTAGAAGAAGGGAAAGCAGAAACATCAGAAGACGTAGCAGAAGACGCAGAAGACGCAGAAGACGCAGAAGTAGCAGAAGCAACAGAAGTAACAGAAACGGCAGAAGCAACAGAAGAAGCGGAAGCAGCAGAAGCCACATGAACCACAGAAGACGCAGGAACCACAGAAGACGCAGAAGACACAGAAAACACAACAGAAGAAGACGCAGAAACCACAGAAGGAACAGGAACAGTAGAAATAGCAGAATCAGCAAAGGTCAAATCATGACTACCAAAATGTTGACACCATTGAATATTTATTTCTGGACCATCTGGTGTTAGAATATAAGGTGTATCAGTTGTCAGTATCATCATCAGTTTGTCAAATACCTCGACAGTAGTGAATTTCAGTTTCTCCATCAATCAAAAGCGAGAGAGTGCGATTGAATGAATGCTACCACAACAAAATGCGGTTCCTTGTGGTTTGGAACTAAAGGTATCTAAATGTGATTCAATTTTTTAATTAAAAAAGAATAAATTACGGGGATATAACTACAGGGACTGATTAACGGCTAAAAAAAGGTGATACCGTCCTTTTGCAAAAATATTAATATTATAGTATTAATCATTATACACGATTCGTTCCCACGAATCATTCCTACGAACGCACACGATTTGTTCTAGGAACACAATTCGTTCTACTCACATATTAATCTATATATCACTATTATTTTGATGAAAAATGCTAACTTAAGTTTATCACTTAATAATTAAATTTTATAACTTTAACATAACAATAAATATTTTTGGTATATTAGATACAAACTGGTAAAGTAAAAAAATTGAATAAATTACTTATATATATATATGATAATAAATATATCAAACATAATATGGAATATATATGTAATATTTGTGAAAGAAAATTTAGTAGAGAATATAATTATAACAAGCATAAACAGAGGAAAAATCCATGTATAGCTATTCGTCGCCATATTCAACAATTGCGATTTATCGATTTATGTGCAGGAACAGGAGCATTTACATATTCATTCAAAAGAAATGCTAAATTTAAATGTGTATTTAGCAATGATATAGATGAATCATCAGAAAAAATATATAAATTAAATTTTCCTAATGATAATTTTACTTTAGGAGATATAAATAAAATTTCAGTTGAAGAAATTCCAGCACATGATATATTATGTGCCGGATTTCCATGCCAACCATTTAGTATAGCTGGTCATCGAAAGGGTTTTGATGATGAGAGATCAAATGTGTTTTTAAAAATACTAGAGATAATATCAAAACATTTACCTGAAATAATTCTTTTAGAAAATGTAAAAAATTTAAAAACCCACAACAAGGGGAAAACATATGAAATAATAGAAGAAAAAATAAAGAATTTGGGATATAATATAAAAAGTGCCTTATTGGACACTTCTAAGATTAGCGGTATACCACAACATCGAGAGAGAATATATATATTATGTTTTCGAGATAAAGATAAATGCGAAAAATTTAGTTTTGATTATCCACATAAAGAAAATGAGAAAATAATAAAATTTTTAGAAGAAAATGTATCAGAAAAATATTATTATACTGAAAAATTAAAAGTATATGAAAAGATTAAAAATGAAGTTAAAAAGAACATTGAGGATAATATAGTTTATCAATATAGAAGATATTATGTTAGAGAAAATAAAAATAATTATTGTCCAACATTAACTGCAAATATGGGTACAGGAGGACACAATATTCCTATAATTAAAGATAAAAAGGGAATAAGGAAATTAACACCAAAAGAATGTTTTAATTTGCAAGGATTTCCGAATGAATATAAAATACCAGATATCTCTGATAATATATTATATAAATTGGCAGGAAATGCGGTATCGATTCCAGTTGTTAATCTAATAGTTGATCAAATACTAAGTTTATTTTAAATCATCAATATAACCAGACCAAATTAATTTAACATCACCATTTAATTGTAATTTAATACTATCAAAACAAATATGTGGACGAATTCCTCCCTTTCCTGTAGAACATAAATCCTTCATTTTCTTAATTTTTCCAAATTTATTTCCAGGCTCTTGATTTTTTAATTTATTTATTAATATCTTTTTATTCCCATTTTTTGAAAGACCCCGTTCATCGCATAATTTTCTTAATTCTGAAATTTTTATATTATTTAAATTATCTGGGAGTGGTTTAACTTTACTATTATCAAAAATTTGTCCGCTAATAATAATGTCTCTCCATTTTTCACTGGTATTAGATAATTTTATTTCATAAACCGCAAATTTTTTTTCCATAAATTTTTTGCAGTCAACAAAATAAATCCAGTCCCATTTCTCTTCAGGTCCAAAACTACATGGACCAATTGACATAAATCCCTTAATTTCTATTTTTCTAAATAATAAATCAAGATCCCCCTTATCAGTATCCCACGTACCTAAAACTTTATATTTTTTATAAATGGCGAATTTAGCAATATTTTCACTAATTTCACTCGGATAATTTTGATGTCGTATTTTCTTTTTTAATAACGATTTATTTATATTTTCGATCTCAGTAAATTGCCTATTATAAATATTAATCAAAATATGAATTTTTTCTAGATCCATATTATCTTTGGGTTTTTTTAATTTTTTGCGTACTATAAATCCTCGAAATAAAGCTTGAATTTTGATAATTTTATTTATATCATATATCTTTCGTTCATAGGAGTGATTTATAGTTACATATCCCTTTTGATCCAACATATTTTTGTTTATATATAAGGATGAATTAAAATTCATTTTTTAAGGTATAAACAGGGAATCATCATAACAACATAAAATATTAAGATGTTAATATCATCTATAATTATTCAGATTTACTATACGAAAATTGTTCTAATTCAAAATTTAACTTTAAACCCATTGCCTGTAATTCAGAAAATAGCAAATTTGCTACCCAACTCGAATCAACCGTACATATATCCGCTAAATCTCGACATTTTTTACATTTATAAATTGCTTTATTTTCATTAATAATAGCCCGTTCTTGACATCTCCGGCATATAGCAATTTTGAAATAGTCGGAATCTCGGTATAATTTGCCTGACATTGCCCGGGCAATACCAAGTGCACTTAAAACGTCTTTTTCCATTTCCCCAATCCTAAGACCTCCAGAATTAGCCTTCCCTTCTAAAGGTTGTCTAGTAAGAGCAGAAGTAGGCCCAGAATTCATAGCATAAGATTCATCAGCAACAAGTTTTAATTGTCTTTGATAATAAGTATTACCAATAAAGATAAGAGTATCAATAGGATTACCATATTTACCATTATATAAGCGTCGATGTCCCGCATAAAGAACTCCCTGAGTTTTAAGCCAAGAAATCATGGAATAAATATCAGTTTTTTTAAAAACCGTAGCATTAATAAGGGAGCCTTTCAGTAAAGCAATTTCTGACATAACAACTTCCATAAGTTGTCCAATACACATACGAGTGGGAACGGAATCAGGATTGATAATAATATCAGGAATAAGTCCATCTTCAGAAAACGGCATATCACAGGCTGGTAGAATAACTGATACAATATTTTTATTACCGCTACGAGACGAGATTTTATCACCTACTTGAATAGTGCGAATACCCCTCAATTTGACTTTAGCAACTGGAATATCTTCTTCATTTCTCGGTACTATAACTTCTTCAACAATGCTAGGTTCATCAGATTTATAAATAACCGATTTATCAACGAAAAGATATCCATCATCTTTAGGTTTAGGAATTTTCGAATATTTACTAATAAGTACATAACCCTTTTTAACAACAGTGCCGACCTTAATAAATCCATCTTCTATAAACTCATAAACGGCATCTTTTTTAACATCAATAGTTCTAGCAAAATCAATATTACCAAAAACTTCACCCTTTTCTAGTTCCGTCTTTTCGTAATAAAATCGGCAACCATTAAATAATCCGCGATCAATAGAGGCCTTGTTAATAATAGAAGAATCTTCTTGATTTGCACCAGTATAAATTTGGATAGCGACAATAGCATTTTGCCCATTAGGATAAGTTAAAGAATCCGAAAAGGTGCAAGCAATGGGATATTCGCAATAATATTGTAAAAGCATATTTTTATCAATACGATAAGGCCAATTTAGAGTGAACCATCCACAGGCACCCTTTTTATGATTGGTAAAGTGAGTAGTTCGGACCGGCATAGTATGATTAGCATTAGGAGAACCTAAGGCAACAAGTCCTAAAACAGCTTGATCAATATCACAATGGGTAAATTGATTAAGAACATCATTAACATGTTCTTTAAGAATATCAAGATTATAAGCTAAATAAGTATTCAATTGTTCATCGGCCGAAATATATTCAATAATTCTATCTTTGCGTAAATCATCAATGGAAAGTTTTCCAGACCTTAATCCTGATATATGTTTTTTGGTTAGTTTAATCCATTGTTTAAATTGTACTTGTTTAGCTTCCAATTTATCAGCATCAGATGCATTAGGATCAAGAGATGTTCGAAATGCTTTAATATAATCATTAAGATTATTATACACAATAACCAGTGGCCGGAGGAGTCTACCAACATCAGTCCAAAAATGAATTTCATTAATAGATTCTTCCCAAATAATAGTCGTAAATGGATTGATAACATCGTAGCGTCTTGCCATACGATATCGATGAACAATATTAAACCCATTTTTGCAAAGTCCAATCCATTCATTATTAACAAATACTTTAGTAAATGAGCGAACTGCATCAGGTTCAATATCATCTAAATTAAGAATATCAATATCATGTAATAGAATATGTTTGATAGCATAGCTACTAAAAGATTCGCAAACACTAGCCGAACAGGCTAATTCTTTTTTCATACCAACAATTTCACCAGTATCAGCAGATTTAGAGATACATACGAACCCAATCATGCTGGGATGAACACGCCTCATTTCATCAGCTCTTTCATTTTGTTTGGAACTGCTAGTATTATTAGTACTAATATTATTAAGAATAGATTTAACATTAAGATCATTTTTATGATAAACTTGTTGGCTAGAAATACGGTTACTAATTTCATTACGTTTAATAGTAATAGTTTTATTGCCAGTAGTAATTGATTGAATAAGAGCTCTCTCAAGATCCTGAGTATTAATAGCTAATCTAACACTATCAGCTAGTGGGACCTGAGAAAAACTAGTGCTTTTAAAATCTTTAACGAGATGTTTACGAATTTCTTGAATAATAGAGAAGTTAAACTGAGTTTTAAAGGTTTTGGCTAAAGAGACACCAGCAGTATGAATGCGTTTATTTTTATAATTATCACGATCAGAACTAGCTAAAACTTCTTGTTCAACACGTAATAATTTATGAATAAGATGACCAAGAAATCTCAGTTTACGAATACGGCTCTGAGCATCTAAACCAATATGAGGGAAAATAAATCGATCAAGTTTATCTAAAACATCATTAATTTGAAATTTAACAGCATTTTCATCTTTTTCAAAAGTTTTCCCAGTAATATAAGCATTTAATTTGGTGGCAATATGTAAGAGAATTTCATTAGAATTAATAGAATCTTTAACGGGTCCCCATAATTTAACATCAACGGTATTAAAAGCTTTCTCAAGAATATTAAGCATATGTAAAGTAATAGGATCAGTATTATCAACACCATAAACAATATTATTAATAATATCATAATCTCTCGTCATACCAAAAGCTCTAAATATAAGAAAGAAAGGGATTTCGAGTTTTTCAAATTTATTAGTTTGTAATTCAATAGTAATAGCACCATTATTAAGATATCGTAGTAGCATGCGTGCAGAGTTTTCATAAGCATCACCAGGTTTAGAAATAATATCTCCTCGGGCAATTTCGTTTAAGTGCATATTTTTATAAACATGAAACCCATTAATTAATATGTTTTCTAAACTATCAACAGCCCATTCGCCACCTTTAATAATAAAATAGCCACCTGGATTAAGAGGATCTTCCTCCAATTCTCTTAAAGTATCAGAAGAACAATTATTAAGATTACATAGATCAGATCGAAGCATAATAGGAATACTGGCAATACGTAATTCTTTAATAGATTCTTCCCTAACTTTAATTTTACCATTTTTAAAAAAGGCTTGAGCAGAGATTTTAGCATCGACATATAATTGGGCCGAATAAGTAAGATTTTTAAGTCTAGCCATATTAGGAGTAAGCATCTGAGGTGCTCTCGTTTTATATTTAATAGTGCTAGGTGGTTTAAGATTTACATTAGTAAATTCAACCTTAAATGAAATATATCCGATTTCTTTATCTTCTTCTGTTTTATTTCGCTCATTCATCAGACGGGGGTGGTCAACTTTGAATATTTCAGTAATAATTTGTCGAATACCTTGTTTATAAAAAGTATTCATCGATTTAATATGATGTCCTGCGATACCTTTTCGACGAATTTCGGCATATAACAACGTAGGCATGTCATCTATATGTAAATTCGGGTCTAAATCGGCAACAGGTTCATCTGGATAAGAACGATGTTGAGATTTTTCTTCTTCAGAAATATATTTCGTTAAACTAGTAATCTGTTCACCAGAACCCTCTTTTTGGATGGTTTCGGTTAAATAACTCGTTAAATCGGTATTATTATCATCATCATAATCTTCAGGAAAGGTATTAATAAACCCATCCATGATTCAATATATATATATAATTAATGAGATAAATTTATAGTAAATTTCAGGAGGGAAATCAATTTTTTATTAAAAATACAAATTGAATATTGTAATGATATATAGATTAAAGGAAATACAATATATATAATATATAATATATTACCTATTTACCTATAAAATGTCAAATGACAATATAAACGGGCATGACCCATGTGGCTGCATTACCTATACCAATTCTCTCGAAACATTATTATTTAAATTAAAAAACGACAAAATTGAGGATATATCATCTATTAAGGAACGAAGTGCCACTAATGAATTAATGAGTCCAATTTTGTTAAAACTATATAAAGAAACGAAAATAGAATGTGAAAAAAAGAGAGATAAGGAAATGAATGAGTTAAAAAAAATGTCAAAATATATCGATATATTAATGAATAACGAAATGGTAAAAGATAAAGAAATTTTAGGATTAAAATTAGTAGTATTAGCTAAAGAATTATTGCCAATATCTGTATATAAATGTATATTTGAAATTTATACGATAGAGAATCTATTATTAAAATTGGAGTATAAATTATCCAAAAATATTGAATACGAAGAAATTATATATAATTTAAATATTAATGCTGAAGTACCACGTAGGGTCAATGGGCTATGATGAATAATAAAAAATAATTTTATTAACTTTGTTGGTAGATTTTCATTTTTTTATAATGTATGGGGCGATGTTAAATAGTTTGTGAGTTCGTAAGTTCGTAGGAACGCACCGTGTAGGTGAGTTTGTAGGTGGTTCGTAGAACGATGAGTTCGTAGGCGTTATAAGTGCAACGAATCTTTAAAAATTGGACCGAGTCCAATTTTGGTAACTTGAACGAAACTTAACGAATCGTAAATATTTAAAATTGAAATAAGGCAAGTATATAATATACAAATGTCTCAAAATCTGTGCGTAATTTGTGGCGTAGATATGGGAGAAATGAATCCAAGACAATTATGTAGGAAAACCTATTGTGAAAGAGAATTAATACGTAAGACCTATGTAATAAATATAATAGGGGGTCCAGGGATAGGAAAGACAACAATGTCGGCATTATTATTCGCAAGATTAAAGATGAAGAAATATATAGCGGAATATGTACAGGAATATGCGAAGAAATTAGTATGGTTAAAAAAATATGATATATTAAATGATCAATATAAAGTAAGTACAAAGCAATATAAAGTATTAAAATCAATGGTCAGTGAAGTAGATTTTATAATAACCGATGGACCATTATTACATGGGATTTATTACAACAGAGAAAATAAATCTAATACATCGAATGTGGAGAAAACGGAAGAGAAGATAAAAGAATATTATAATAGTTTTAATAACATAAATATATTATTAATAAGAGGAAATTATGAATACGAACAGGCAGGACGTTACCATACGGAAAACCAAGCGAAACAAATAGATATAGAGTTGAAGAAAATATTAAACCAATTAGGATTAGAATATTTAGAAATTTCGGCAGAGGAAAAAAATATTGACCAAATAATTAAATATATAGAAGAATATATTAGTGAATAAAAAATGGATAAAGAACAATACCTAGCAGGATGGTATGAGGCCAATTTAGATAAAGAGGTTCTAATATCATGGAATGAAATAACAACGAAAGAAAATTCAACAGGAAAAGATTTATATGAAAAATTACTAAAAGACTATTATCCGTCAAATATGCAAACATTAGGAGATTTTAAATTTTTAGAAAATACCGAAGAAGAAAATGATTGGTTTTTATTAAAAGTGTATAAGGAATTATTTAATGGAATAACAATATTATTCCATAGAAAATATTTGATATCAACGGCTAAAATAAATATACCAAATATATTAGATCAAGCGGTAAAAAATTCATTATTAGATGAATTAATAATATTTGTATATAATGAAATAAAAGATTATAAAAAATATTCAGCAAAAAATTTAGAGAAATATGTTATAGGGAGGAGGGAATAGGGTATTAATTAAGTCCTAACAACATAATTTTTTAGTTTTAAAATTAGTTCTAAATTCGAAATAAACTGACTCAATAATAAATCCAATAAAATTTGCATCGAATTGAGTTTTAACAAAATCATCAGTAGCAAATTCGTCAATTAATGACCGAATAAGTTTAATAACATTTTCTTTCTTAGTTCGACCATCCATAGAACTTTTTCTGAATAATTTCATAGCAAATATAATACATGCCATAATATTTTCGCTATTAATTACCTTCCCAGCATAAAGTTTTAATTTTTCATATTTCAGAAATATTTTAGTATCTGTCCTACTCGATTTAGGGACCTCTTTAGTTTCTTTAGGGTTCTCAGTTTCTTCAGTATCTTTAGTTTCTTTAGGTTTCTCAGTTTCTTTAGTTTCTTTAGGTTTCTCAGTTTCTTTAGTTTCTTCAGTATTTCCCAATTGGTTTTTAAGTTGCGGATCAGGCTCTTGCGGTTTAGCCGTAAGTTCAAGGCTAGAAGATTCCATTAATAAATATATTATTATTAATAAAAAAAAATAATAAATTATAAATTTATCAATTTATTATTTCTATTATTATTATTAAATATACAAATTAATTTTTATAGTATCGCTAGAACTAATTGGACTAGCATCAACTGAATTCACCTTTTGTACAATTTGTTTAACCTTCTCGGGATCTCTACTATTTTTTTCTATTTCCTTTAGTTGTTTTTTATCAAGACGTTTTTTGGCACCTTCTAAAGTTTTGGCATCTTCTTTCTTAAATGCACGATTTATAATTCTAATTTGAGTATTATTAGATTGATTATTTAAAATATCATGTAAACGTTTAATAATTTCTAAAGTTAAATTGGGATCCGTTTCTGATTGTGTGGCTGATCGTGTTTCTGCTTGTGTTACTGTTTGGGCTTCTGATTGCGTTTCTGATAGTGTCGCTGGTTGCGTCACTGTTTGGGCTTCGGGTTGCGTTGCTGGTTGCGTTGCCGGTTGCGTCACTGTTTGGGCTTCGGGTTGCGTTGCTGGTTGCGTTGCCGGTTGCGTCACTGTTTGGGCTTCGGGTTGCGTTGTTGGTTGTGTTGCTGGTTGCGGTGTTGGTTGTGTTGCTGGTTGTGTTGTTGGTTGTGTTGCTGATTGCGATGTTGGTTGTGTTGTTGGTTGTGTTGTTGGTTGCGTTGCTGGTTGCGTTGCTGGTTGCGTTGCTGGTTGTGTTATAGCTTGGGATTCTGATCCCATTTCTGGTTGCGGTGTTGATTGCGTTTCTGGTTGCGGTATTGGTTGCGTTTCTGGTTGCGTTGCCGGTTGTGTCACAGTTTGGGCTTCTGGTTGCGTTGCTGGTTGTGTTATAGCTTGGGCTTCTGATCGCATTTCTGGTTGCGTTGTTGGTTGTGTTGCTGATTGCGTTGTTGGTTGTGTTGCCGGTTGCGTTGTTGGTTGTGTTGCTGGTTGTGTTGCCGGTTGCGTAGCTGATTGTGTTTCCGGTTGCGATGCAGATTGCTTTTCTAAATCAGATAAATCTGAATAAGAATCATCGAAGCTTACGTGATTTTTATTTAATTTTTTCAATTCCTCTTTATGTTTTTTACTTTTAAGAATTCCTAATTCTTTGGATACATTTTTGGCAATAGTATAATCTTTAGAATTATTCTTTTGTCTTTTTAATTTACTAAGGAATCCCTTTTTTGATTTGATGACAATTTCGTCGTCAATATTATTTTCCATTATACAACCTTCTTCATTTTTTGGACTTGTTTTGTCTGGACTATTTGATGATATTTCTTTAGATCCCTCGGTTATTGTACCAATAACTATGGAATGTGAAATCGGGGGGTTCCGCATGGGGGATGATGGAGATTCATTAAGTTGATCCAAGGTAACGGATGGGGAGTCCGTTATGTGTCCTTTAGAAATTTGGACGTGCCGCGACCCTTCAACTGGAGAAAGGCGTTGAATTTCGAGTCCTAACCGTTGATGCTCAAGAATTAAAGATTTTAATTGAAGTTGTTGTGTGATCATCAAATCCGGATCGCAAACACAGAGGAGAATTTCAACAAGTTCTTTAAGTATATCATCATTCTGTACAGAATGACTTGATTGTAATTTTTGCAACCGTAAAACTAATTGACTAGCCATTGCTCTGTATATATAACTAATTAAATAAAAAAATATAATAATTTAGAAACGTAGCTACTACATCAAGGACCTGGTGAGAGTAATTTTTCAACGACTTTGAGTCTATTTTTGACATCAGTTAATTTAGTATCAATATCTTGAACACTTTTAATAATATAAGGAATCATATTAACCCAATTGATGCTATAAACCGTCGAATCAGACCCGCTAACACAACAAGGGAAAACAGTTTTCACCTGCTGAGCGATAGCCCCGACGGAAGCCCTACCTTCAACAAAAGGTAATTTTTTTGATTCTGCTTCAAGCGAAGGCGATATAGTATTAGTTCTCCGTAAATAGTTAATAACTTCAGCTGGAGATTTATATTCAAAGGTACAAATATGAACTTGTTTAAGTAAATCAGTAGAATCTTCAACATAATCTTTAATTTTCTTTTTGAGACGCTCGTCAGAAATACCGCTATAAAATACTTTACCAGATTGTAAATCAATTTGTAAAGCTGGACCACCCGATGCACCAGGAAAGAGTTCAACATCTTTTAAGTGAAGATCTCCGCGAATAGTTGTATTACCATCTGCATGACCAATATTAATATCTTTATCAGAAGAATTAACAAGAGAAACTTGGGAAGTTAATTTAGAGAAATGTTCATCATATTGTGAACAAATATCATGCACAAATGAGTCTTGACTAGACTGTAATTCATTTAATTTAAGAAAGTTAGTACTAAGACTTCCTAATTCAGTTTCAATATGTTGAACATCGCTAGATTGTTGTGCGAAATCAGATTTAACAGATTTAACAAGAGTTACAATATCTTCATTAGTAGATTTAATATCTTCTGAAAGATGATTAACAGTTTCGTTAGTCAAATTTAAATTATCAGTTTGAGTTTTAACCGATTCTATCAATTGGTTAAACTTAGTATTAACCATTTCAAGGGATTCATTAGTTAAATCAGCTTTATTTTTAATTGAATCAATTTGAGTATTAACGCCATCTAATTTATTTTTGCAACTAGCAACATCTTCAGTTGTAGTATTAATGTTGATCCTAAGTTGATCAACTGATGAATTAAATTGAGTTTTGATATTAGCGGTATTTTCAGTAATTAAACCCACTAAACTAATAGATTCTTCTCTCTGCTGACTGAATTGAGTTTTAATATCAGTAAATTGTTTATCAGAAGAGGACTTAAAATTAGCGATAGTCGATTGAATATCCAATAATTGTTGATCAAGGTTAGAAAATTCGGTATTAAATTTATCGAGTGAAGAATCAATATGTTCATGAGTATAACGACCCACATTTTGAATAAGAGTATGATTAATATCAGCCATTTTAAAATGAGTTATAGGGTCAGAATCAGAGATTTTTCTTTCTTGAATACTTTTAATAAGAATTGGCATAATACCAATCCAATTTACACCAAAAACCTCATCATCAGAACCCCAAACACATTCTGGTACAATATCTTTAATGGATTGAGCAATAACACCAATTTTTTTTCCTCTCTCATTATGCTTGCTTGATTTTAAAAGTTTCGAATTTTCCTTTTTAGTTTCTGTTAAAAATTTTTTAACTTCGTCCTCAGTTTTCCATTCATATTCGACAATGTGAATAGAATCAATAAGATCGGTAGCATTACCTTTAAACTCTGAAATATTTTTTTTAAGACGCAAATCGGAGAGGGAATCCATATCAATAGCTTGTGAGTTCGGTGAGTTCGGAGGCGTTCACGTACGAAGTGCAACGAAACTTATATATATATAAATAATAAATAAAAAATTGAAATTATCAAATGAATTAATTAAAATAAAAATACAATGGAAGTAGTATGGGGAGAAACCTATTTTCCAGTAGAATTTGTTATTAACTATTTAATAAATGCGGATAAAAATATTAAGAAATCTATGATTGAATTATTATCAGAAATAAGTGTCGGAAAATTATTAACGCCAATGATAGAGATTAAATCGCATAAAAAAGTATTAAAGTTAATTTTGCTGATGAAGAAATTAAAACTTCCTGATAAATATTTTGTACAGAGTTTTAATAATTGGACAAAAGATTTTGATTGGATAAAATTAAAAAAATCCGAATATTTATATTTATTATACAAAGAATATCCAGAATTGGTAGACTATGAAAAATATTTTAGAGAACATGAGGATCCGTTTGAATCGTTTAAATCAGCATTAGAATTAGAAGTAATAAAAAACAATAGCGAATTGCGATTATCAATGATAAGATTCTATGAGCAATTTAAAATTAAAAATATATTTGAGGAAAATAATGAAGAGACAAAAAAGAAATATGAAGTATTATGGGGAGAAAAAATGGCAACGTCGGAGAACTTTTTAATAAATCCGTTTGACTATAAAGATTATCTGAAATATGTAAAATCTACTGAACTAAATTGGTCAAATGATAAGATATATACTGGAAAAAGATATAGGGAAGGAGAAACCGTAATATGTACAGAAGAAGAATTTTGGAAACGATTTGACGATTTTACTTGTAAAATATTTGATGAATTATCTGATGAAGTTAAAAGTAGATTAATAGTTGCTGGCGGAAGCATAAATTTAATCTTGAATAAGGATTATGTAAATAATCCAGCATCAGATATAGATATATATGTGCCGAAAGGGAAGGTCGATGGTTTAGAATTATTTGATAAATTAATAAATGAATTCGATAAAAAATATCAGGGTAAAATATTTTATGCGATAAGGGGATGTGTAATGAATGTGTATATAAAAGGAATAAATAGAACAATACAAATAATTTCGGATTATGATACAAATGTATACGGATTATTGCGTAAATATGATATGACACACATTCAATTAGCCGTTAGGTTTAATAAAAAAAGAAGAGAGCTAATAGGAACGCCATTAGCATTATTAGCATTAAGGGAAAGATTAGCCAGATTTGGATGGATAGGAAATTTAAAATTGACTAGACTAATAAAGGCAATGTATCGAGGATATGATTTGCATCAAGATGAACGAATTATAAAAAAATATGAATCATTGGTAAATTATATAGTAAATAATGATGACAATATAAAAAAAATCATAAGAGAATTCCATGCATATTTTCATCCGAAAAATGAAGACGACAACGAATATATATTAGGAATGATAGAGAGACACGTGGAAGCATCACTAGTAACAACAGACATAAATGTGGTATTAAATAATATAATAATAGGAGGAAAGTTTAGAACAGACTATGAGGCCATGAGTTATACAAATTTCAATAAAAAATTTATAGTAGTAAAAGACATACCAAGACGTTGGCTTCATCGGATAAATGTGAAACGGGATCAGGGGACATATCGATTAATGAGTGGAAAAATGATAGTTAAGTTATTTATATTAAACGAACATGGATTAGAAATTTCTGCAGAAATATGTGAGTTAGAATTTATGGAATTTATAAATAAATTAGAAACCGAAGTATTTAAAATGTATAAAGAGGGAGATGTTACAAAAAAAATGATGAATGACGATCACCGAATAAAGATAAAAGTAAAAGAATATGTAATAAATGGACAAGAACAACGAAAATTTGCATTATTAAGAAATCAACGGGGAGAAGGATTAAATATAAAGGAAGATTTGGCAGAAGGTGACGAAATAAAAATTATATTTTATATAACCATAGAAAGTGACCGAGATGAGAAATGGATAGAATTAAAACCAGTTAGAATAATTAAATTCGTAGATTATACTAAATATAAGGAAAAATGTGGGAAAATTGATTCGGATAATGATGACGATTATCCAGCTGAGGATTATTATATTAACCCTGAAACTATTGAGGAACCAAAAATAGAATATAAAGAGAGACAATATTAAATCAAAAATTAATTTAGGTAATAAATAAATTAAATTTAAAATGTTTTGGACAGACGGTAAAAATGAATGGTAACATTAATATTTCCATATTACGATATTTTCAAGATTAAATTAAAATTTTAAACTAACTTAATTTGTGCAAAAATGAGTCCCAGATACATTCTCATTTTGATATTTATTTTTTTTAAGTATTTGTATTCTATTTGCTTCTCTTGTCAAAGTCTGAGAATTAATTTCTTGTTTTAATTTATCATAATGTGCTTGATATTTATTTTTTTTAGGTTCCAATTTCATGACTGATTTCGTAACTGATTTCGCAACTGAATTCGTAACTGAATTTGTAACTGAATTCGTAACTGAATTCGTAACTGATTTCGTAACTGATTTCGTAACTGATTCCGTAACTGATTCCGTAACTGATTCCGTAACTGATTCCGTAACTAATTTCGCAACTGATTCCGTAACTAATTTTGTCTCATCACTTATTTTAAAATCAGTCAATAGATTATTGAGATTATAATCATGAATAATATTATCAAATTGATCCGTCATTTTATTATATTTTTGAAAATTTAATTATAAATTTTTTAATAAAATATTTGGCTACATCTTCATTAAATAAGACCTCCTTATATTTATGATTAGTAATAGCATATGATCTTGTTAAATCATTTTTATATAAAAGATTGTTAATATAACTAGCTAATCTCTTTATACCATTGAAGCTGGTATAATTTTTTTCCAAGAGAAAATGAACAGCAAAGTAAATATATTTATTATGTTCCCCATTAAAAATATCAGACAAAGAAAGTCCAAACGTATTTGTTGAAAAGGTATCTTTGGTAATTCGCATATGTTGAATAATATCATCAAAGTGATCATAGCAAACATCACTAATATCATAATCTGGTTTAATAAACGAATTAATATAATCATAATTAAATATAAATTTGATTATATTCTGAATCATTGATATCTCTTTAAGTAGCCGTCTGTTTTGTTCTTCTTCTAAATATTCAAGAAATTGTTGAGCATGAATATTAAGCATCGGTGGAAGAAATCCAGAATTAATTCCAGCAATAATTTGACTAAGAAAAATTACATTATCGGGAATACTATCAGGTAATCTTAAAATAGGATCAACGGTATATTTTGTATATAACTTTTTAATTTTTTTAGAGAAATCTTTAGAATGATTAACAATATGTGTAAAAATGACAGTACAAGTAGTGAGAATAACTTTAAATAAATCTTTCGAAATAGAGTCGGAATATAAAAGTTCGAGGGCTTTGGATAAAATTTTAAAAGGAAAATTGAATAAATATTCGGTAGTATAAATAGCGGTTAATCTTTTTTCAGCAATATTCCAATGAAAATTATCGATAAAAATAGGGAGAATTTTAAAGACATATCTGAAATATTTTTATCGGTATATTTTAAATACCAAAACATTTCTCTATCAGCCCATTCTCGATCATAAATGAATAAATCACAAGAAATAAATTTCGGAATAATATCAATAATATTATCAGATTTATCAAATAATACACATAAACCTAAAGCATCATTTTCAATAATAATTTCTTGGAAAGATAAATCACTAATAGAACATGAAAATTGTTCATATGTGAGTAGATTCGTTATTTCATTATCATTTTTTCCATTTGCATCAGTATTATTAGAATTATCAATATCCATAAGGTAATCAGTAGTTAAGGCTGAACGAACTTGTGGCGGTGATTCGTTGTGCTTACAATCATCAACATTGATATCATTATTGGCCGGTAGTGGGATAGGGGATACAGTATTAACATTATTATCAATAGATTTATACAAAGGTAAATCTATTTCGGATTTCGATATATCGAAATTTATATTCTCAAATGGTTTCGTCTCTGAAATATCGATATTATTTGTAATAACTACTGGTTGATCTTCGCTATTCATTTTAAATATAATTACACTAAAAAATATATTTAAAATGAATATGGGATGATATAATCATAAAAAATAGAATTGATTTAGTTCCAAAAGTCGAAGATAAGTTGCCCGGAATAGCGCATAGGTGAATATAATATCTACTGGCTTCCTATTTGGGAGTCGATATCGGGATTATCACAGAATATCATATTGACATTATTCTTATCCTCAATACTAATTTCAATAATTTTAATGATTTCAATGACATTTTTAGAATTACCCGCCCGTGCCAGGTTCGTGCGTTTCGAGCATACAACATGGGCACTAGCGCAATCCAGAGTTTTTTTCAGAACCGCTGAAGTTATTGATTTACGACTTTCGTCGCAAGTTTCGGAGATGTGGGCGAGTTCCGAACATTCGGAGACTTTCTTCTCTGAATCAATATGACCAGAACGATTACCAATCAGTTTAATAACTTTGGAATCCTTGTAAAAGACTACGCAGGAAATTTGAAGAGTTTCTTCAAAATAGCGTTTTGCCCTAATTTTTAAATTTTTAAAAATAGTAGACAAAAGTGGGAACCATTTTAAAAATTCCAAACAATAGCGAACGGTCCAAAGTTTTTTAACTTTGGGTAATTTATTTATCGACGGAAGTAAGAGGTAAATAATAGTTCCAGCTATTATTTTTTGAAGGTTCTTTTGCATATCAGAACCTCCAATACCGACTATTGAGGATAATTGAACAGCCTCAAGTAAAATAGCCCGGATAGACATTGTAAGATTGAGAGGAAAAATTAGGCTTGTGAGTTCGTGGGAACGAAGCTTGTGAGTTCGTGGGAACGAAGCTTGTGAGTTCGTAGGTGAGTTCGTAGAACGAACTTGCGTTATAAGTGCAACGAAGCTTGAAGGATTGTATTGGGCCGACTGATTGGTGAGATTTTAAAGGTAAGAATGTTCAAATCAATTTTTAATTAAAAGCATAAAAAATTGAATAAAAGATTAGTATATAATTATACAGCTCAATGGCTAAACAACTGATTCTACCACCGTATGATAGTCCTAAATATAGAAAAATAATTGATTTAATAACTTATAAAATAACAGGACTAACACCAGGACTATATAGTCCCGGATTCATATGGCTACTAGAAGAAATGAAAGAACAAATAAAAAGAGCAAATACGATGTTATTCAAAATTTCCAAAGAAATATTAAATAACAATGCAATAGTTGAAGGATTTAGTGATAACGAAGAATTATGTGCAAAACTTTGTTCTGAACAAGTTAAAAAAATAAATCCAATTAAAGCACGTATAGTTTTATTGACTAAAAAACTATACCAGTTAAAGAAAGAGTTCGATAAAGTTGAAAGAGAATATATTAAAAAAGAAGAAGAATCATTAAATCTAATACAAACAACAGATATAATATTAGACTGTGATGAAACACCTCGATGTGAGTATTGCGAAAACGAATTAATAGATGATAAACCATGTTCCAGAGGTTGTATTCAATGTTGGAGATGCAATCGATGGAATTGTTGTGATCACTGACCTATATGCCAATTAAATTATGGATAATTGTATTTTTATCCATAAATAAAATATCTGGCGGTATGTCCAATAAGATAACCAAACAAATTCCACCAAATATCAAGGGCACTAGCACAATCACAAGTAAATACTTCAATAATTTCAAACCCCACTCCGATAGCCAACGAAACATATAAATTGTAAAAGAAACCAAGAAACATATGAAAAATAAAGTGTGTACCCTCCCAGAAAGTAATTAAACAATAACTTGGATCTACGACATTAGAAAGAAAATAATTAGATCCGCGTAAGGGCTTAACATTATGTTTGCAAAAATCAGATTTACATTTTTTGAAACAAGAAGTTTGAACAGTCGGAAAATAAGTATTAAAAACATGAAAAATTATTATATATGATATGACTAGAACAACCATTAAGGCAATATAATAATCATTAGGAATGTGATTCCATTCGAGCATAGAAGTAAAATAACCCATTAACTGGCTGATTAACAATTACATTATCATTATATAAAAAAGAATAAAATTTTAGTAAATAAAAATAATACGGTAATGTATAGTTTAGCCGGAAGTTCCTTCCGGCGTATTGATACAAACTGATATTATTGATTAATAAGCAGGGATAAGCTATACATTGCGTGTTTGAAATAAATCAAAAAGTACTTTAGAAATTTTTTTTATAAATAAAAATCTAGATATTTGGTGGTTATAATATACATAAAAAGATAATGTCACGAAAATATAAAACGGATGAAGAAAGATATCAAGCATTAAGAGAATATAGACATAACTATTATTTGAGAGTTAAGGACACAGAAAAATTTAAAAAATATATGAAGGAACAACATAAGAAATATTATGAAGAAAATAAAGAGGAATATAATAAAAAAAGAACAATAAATATGAGAAAAGCGAAAGAAAGAAAGTTAAATAAAATAGGAGAAATAAAATGTAAATAAAAATTGAAATAATTATTTATTTTTTTAAATTTAATTCTGATTATATATATAATCAGAATTAAAATGTTGGGTGAATATAAATATATATTAATAGAGGGATGGACGAGAACCTCGAGAATGTATCGAGAATAAATATATGGATATAAGTGATAAGAATTTAATAATAAGGGACGAAATAAGGAACAAGTATAGAATATATCAAGATTTAGAGGCCTACGAGAAAGATTACCCGTATTTAGAAGAGCATTTAACACATGAAGTAATATTTGGATATCGGAAGCAAAAGCCAAAATTTGACATCGACGGAGGAAACGAGGAGACATACGAGAAAATATTAGAAGGGATAAAAGAGGAATTTTTGAAGGAATACGAAATCAAAATCAACTACGTGGAATATGACAGTTCAAATGAGAAAACTTTTTCTCGACATATAGTAGTAACAAATGTATTATTTGCGAATAGTAAAGAGGCGGATAATTTTACAAAAAAGAAATTGAGTAAGTTAGATAAATATAAGAATTTAGACAAAGGGATAAATAAGATGATACAGAATTTTCGGATGCCTGGAAGTGTGAAAAATGGAAGAAAGAAAGAGCCATTTGGAGTATATATGTGGGAGGACGGAATAGTAAGTATAAACAACGAGGAAATACCAATATTAGAGGAGAAAATAAGGGAAGAAAAAGAGGACTACAAAATAGAAGAAATAGATAAAGAAAAAGAGTTAATAATAAAAGAAAAAATAGGACCAGAATTTGTATACCGAAGTACAAAAAACAATATAATAATATATGATAGAATACGAAAAAGTTATTGTGGAATATGTAAAAGGGAGCACGAGAGAGAAGGAATATATGTATGTGTATTAGGGAACAAAATAATAAAGAGATGTTTTCGGCAAGAAGGAAAAGTATATGAGATAATATGGCGAGAAGAGTTTAACATACTAGGGATAATGACGAACCAATGCGAATTAGCAACATGGTATATAAATAAAATGAAGGAGAAAATAAAGATAAGTGAGGGGAAGATATATAAATGGGAAAAGGAGAAAAAAATATGGGAAGTAGTAATAATAGGAAAAATAATAAGAGATGTGTCAATGAAAATAAATAAGATATTAAAGAGGATGATAGAGACAGAGAACGCGAAGGAAATACCAGATGGGAAAAGAATTGAGAAAATAGGACAAGGATTAAAATATAATACGAAAACCAATTACATAAGAGAGATGTTAGAGCAGGCAAAATCAGAATTAACGGACGAGAAATTTGGAGCGGAATTAGATTCAGTAAGTAACGAAATAAATTTTCGAAACGGAATATATGATTTACGGCAGGGGCTATTTAGAGAGCGAACGATGGAAGACAAAGTATCAAAGTATCTAGATTACGAATACAAAGAAGAAATAGATAAGGAAAAAGTGGAAGAGATAAAAAAGATATATTTAAAGATAAGTAATGACGACAAAAATTTACGAGAGTTTATGTTTCAATGGCAAGGATATTGTCTAACAGGAGAAATAAGGGCACGATCATTTTTAGTATTAATAGGACACAAAGCATCTAACGGGAAATCAACAATATTTAAAATATTTACGGATAGTTTTCCAATATATGCAATACCAATAGATAATAGGACATTCAACAAAGACTATCAGAAGAGTCATAAAATATTTACAGAGCTAAAATATCCAATAAGATTTGCATATATGGAGGAGATGAACGAGAGTTTATTAAACATAGCACTATTAAAAAGTTGGGTAAGCGAAGCAAAAATAGAGAACGAGATACTATATGGGACAACAGAAATAATAACATCGCAAGCGAAAATAGGAATGACATCAAACCACATATTAAGATTTGAAGTAGATAATGGAGTAAAAGAAAGGGGAATAATGGCGGAATTAACGAATAAATTTATAGCAGAAAGTGAATACAAACGATTAAAGGAAATTCCTAAAGGAATATATAAGAGAGATCCCGAAATACTAGAAAAGTTTAAGAAAGACGAATATAAATTAGCATTATTTAGTATATTAAAAGAGAAAGCGAAAGAATTTTATGAAAAAGGATGGGAGACCCCAGAAGAATTAAAGGTAAATTTCGAAGAGCTATGTGATGAGAACGACGAATTTAAAAGATTTATAGAAATAACATTTGATATAACAGGGAAAGACGAAGACAGAATAGGAAAAGAAAGATTCGTAATGATATATAACGAATATATGAAGACAAAAAAGCAATGGAAAGATATAATGGATGACGTAAAACGGTCAGCAATAATAACATATGACAAGGCAAAAAGAATAGATAATATACGGGGAGTAATAATAGGACTAAAAGAGAAGGACATAAAATAATAAACTAAATTAAAAAATTATATTTTTTTTACAAAAGATAATCAGGAAGAATAATTAGCCAGTTTCGCCTTTTGGATGTCATGTGGCACCATGTGGCACCATGTGGCACCACTCGGTGCCACATAAACTTGCACAAAAGAGGCATTAAATCAGAAAAATATGGCGATTTAGAAGAGATTTAAGAAAAAGTGGCACCGCAACAAGGTGTTTTACTAAAGTCATCTATAGTGAGGGTCTCTAAGGGGGGTTTTGTAAAAACGCTTGTTGCGGTGCCACTAAACAACGAAGAAATGCAGGAAACGATTCAAATCGCGAAACGGATAAGAAATACGACGAGTTTATGTGGCACCAACTCGGTGCCACATGGTGGCACATAATGTCCGAAAGAAAACCAGTTAAAACGATAAAATAACTATAACGGGAGGGTTTATTTTTCACGAGAGGCGAAAAACCCGATCGAAACAGGATAAAAATGTCTAGAATATAATAATATATAAAAAAGACAATCAAACGGGAGGGTTTATATAAGCCCGAGTAAAAAAATAAAAAAAGGTCTCTCAAGGGTCCGAGGTATAATAAACCCTCCCGTTTAAGCATAAAATATGCAATCAGAGATGAAAAGGCTAACATTTAGAGGATTTCTATGCGTATTTGATAATTTCATGCCAAAATAAATCCTCCCGTAATCCTCCAGCAGTCTATTTCCTTTTTTGATTAATATTTCAACGCGAGAAAAAAGTGGTAAAAAGTGAGATAAGCGTCAAAAAAATTTAAATAAAAATTTTTATTATAAATTTAAATTAAATGTCAATAAATAATAAAATAAATATAAATAAAATATTTTAATATTTTAATATTTTGAATATTACAATAAAAATTCAATAAAAAATAATAAATATTTTCGCGAGACCCCGTCACCGCCCCACCACCGCTTCCGCCTACCACCGCTTCCGCCCAACCACCGCCAGCCCCCGTCACCGCCCCCCACCACCGCTTCCGCCCCCACCGCCAGCCCCGCATGGGGGGCATGTGGAGCGTTTTCTCTATACATGTAAGGTAAAAGAACGTTAAGTGGGTAAGAGAATGACGAGGGAAAAGGGTAGCTTAAGAGGAGCATAAGCATTACCATAGCCATAAGATACACAAAAATTAAAATTAAATATTTAATTTTTTAATATATATAAATAACTATTTTAATGCAACCAAAACATAAGGAATATATCTCCGAATATTTTTTCGACGATATTAAAGATAACCAAATACCATTACATCTCAATGAATTTAATGAGGAGCATTCTCCATACGTAATTAATGCATTAATAAAAAATATCAATAGCAATGCATTATCAAAATATAATTCTAACATTTCCGTACACATGAATTTATTAAATGAATTATCAAAATATAACAATATCGACACAAAAAATATAATTCTAACAAACGGAGCAGATGAAGCATTAAAATTATTAATTGATACATATTCCGATGATTATACTGAAATTTTTATACAAAGTCCAACATATAGACAATATGAAAGATTTGCCCTACTAAATAATGCAACAATTCATAAAATAGATAACATTAGATCATTAGATATATTAATTAATAAATCAGCGAGAACAATAATTATAATATGTACCCCAAATAATCCCACAGGAAAAGAAATTACGGCTTCCGAGATACAACCATTTGTCGATAAGTATTCGAATAGTTTATTTATTATTGATCGAACATATTCTGACTATACAAAATTAATAAATAATAGCGATGATATTATGCAAAGATTTAGTAATTTAAATAATGTATTTATTGTTAAATCATTTTCAAAAGCATTTGGATTAGCTGGGTTAAGATTAGGATATATAATCAGTAATGGCGAAAATATTAAAATATTGAATGCTATTTTTAATTTTAAGAACATACCAAATATCGTAAAAACCGTTGGGTTTCATATTATGAAAAATTTAGAATATTATAAATTAAAAGCCAAAACAACGATTAATTTAAAAGATAATTTCGTTAAATTTTTACGAGATAGAAATCAGATATTTATAGATACACAATGTAATTTTATTCTTTTACGGTTATCCCCGCATACAAATTTGGTTCGATTTATTAATTATTTATATAGTCAAAATATATTAATAAGAGATATATCAAATAACGTACCTGATCATGTTAGAATAACTATTGGAAATGCCAATTATATGGAAGTATTGAAGAATAAAATAGATTATTATTTGAAAAACCTCAATAATGATATATGGTCATTTCTGGATAAATATAATATTCAGGTGTGGTGTATATCATTAGAAGAACGAAATGATAGATATACGTATGTATGTAATGAATTTAAAAAAGTAGGACTATACGATAGAGTTAATTTTCATAGGCCTCCCAGGAATCCGCGAAGTGGTAGGGAGGGATGTTTAATATCCCATTTAACATGTATGAAAGAAGCAAATAAAAATTTCAAGCATGCCTTGGTGTTTGAGGATGATGTTAAATTTACCGATGATTGGCAAAATCCGATAGAAGAAATAAAGATATTTTTAGAAAATGATAATACCTGGGATATATTTAGATTTGGATGTGTATTAGCATATTTCGAACATAAATCAACATATTCAGAAAAAATATGGAAAGCTAAATCATATAACAACCACGCAATAATATATAACAAGTCTCTAATGCAAAATATATTAGAAAAAGGATTAGAAAAAACGACTGTTCATATAGATGGTTATTTACACGATAATGCGAAAATTAATGATTATAGTTTAATAAATCCGATATGTTATCAAAAAGCTGGATTATCATCTGATAATAATTGGTTTTCATGTAAATTTTTGCAAAATATGATGGAGAATAAATATATATTTGAGAGGTTGCAATATATAAATAATAGACAAGTATGGATGATGAGATTTCTGCCAATTAAAATTCAAGATAAGATAAACATTTGGACTTTCTTCAGCTATTTCGATAAAAAATAGTCATAAAAATATAAAATCAATAATATATATTTATCCTTGAATAGATAATTCAATAATGGAATCAAACTATAAGAAATTAATGGATGACAATTGGTCATTTCTAGACAAATATAATATACAAGTGTGGTGTATATCATTAGAGGAAAGAAACGATAGATATAGATATGTATGTAATGAATTTAAAAAAGTTGGGTTATATGATAGGGTTAATTTTTATAGGCCTCCCAGGAATCCGCGAAGTGGCCGAGAAGGATGTTTAATATCGCATTTAGTATGTATGAAAGAAGCATATGCCCATAACAAACATGCATTAATATTTGAGGACGACGTAAAATTTACGAATAATTGGGGTACTTGCATAGAAGAAATAAAATTATTTTTAGAAAAAGATACATCATGGGATATATTTAGGTTTGGTTGCGTATTATCATATTTTGAACATAAATCAGCACATTCGGAAAAAATATGGAAATCTAAATCATATAATACTCATGCGATACTTTATAATACAAAAATAATAAAATATATATTAGAAAAAGGATTGGAACGGACAACATTTCATTTGGATGATTATTTGCATGATAACACAGAGATTAATGATTATAGTTTAATAGAACCAATATGTTATCAAAAGGCTGGATTATCATCGGATAACAAATGGTTTTCTCGCAAATTTTTACAAACTTTAATGGAAAACAAATATATATTTGAGATATTGCAATATATCAACAATAAACAGGTATGGATGATGAGATTTTTGCCAACTAAAATACAAAACAAATTAAGTATTTGGTCTTTCCTTGTATATTTTGGTACAAATTGGTTATAAATATTATAATGATTATAATGATTATAATGATTATAATGATTATAATGATTATTTATTTTTTAAAAAACGTAATGTATGACCGATAGAAAAGCCAACTAGATTCCACCAGAGATCGAGACCACTAGCACAACTCCACGAAAAATGTTCATATATTTCGAAGCCAACACTAATACCAAGTGAGACGTAAAGATTGAAAAAGAAGCCAATAAAGGCGTGAAAAATAATATGTGAAAGCTCCCATCCAGTAAATAGACATTCTTTATGATTGATACCTGAATCAATAAAATATTTTTTTTCTCTCAAAGAGTCCGTGAAATGTCTGCAATTATTAGAGTTACATTTCTTAAAGCAATGATGTTGAATTTTTTGAAAGAAATCATATTTAATGATAACCTTAAAAATAAGTATATAAAAGAGAACTAAAATGACCATTAGAGCAATAAGATAGTTACTAGTAATATGATCCCAAGAGATCATACTAGAGAAATAATTAGTATGGTCATCATGCATATTATTTTCTTTATATTTTAACATAAAAAAAATTAAAAAAGTTAAAATTTAGCCATGACGGGAGATGGTTTAAAGAGTTAAGATAAATATATTAAAATATATTAAATCTCAATTAATATAACTAAAATGAATCTGGATAGTGTCCTAATATTTATATTGTTTATAATATTAATAATATTAATAGCAATAATAATTACGATAGATGGTGGTAAGGTATTAAAATATTTGGGAGGTACAACAAAAAAAGTGAAAATAATCGATGATTACGAAGAGCTAAGAAAACTAATTATATTAGAAAATCCATCATATATACACATCAATGGATTAGGAGGGTCTGGCAAAACCGCTATATCAAAAAAATTAGAGGGACTAGGATATTCCACTATTCATTTAGATGAAATAATAAGGGAAAAAATAGCCAAAAATCATCCTGAAGGTGACAATGTATTTCAATTATATAGGAAAGGTGAATATCCGAAAGAAAAAGGGTATTTCATCAAATTAATAAATGAAATAATTGGAAAGGAAAAAAGATTAATATTAGAAGGATCGATAAGGGATGAAAAAATATTAGATGAAATATTTGAAGGTGTCTCTTATATGTTTATATATGTTGAACCATATGATATTATATCATATATGAATTCTATGTTAAAAAGATTTGACAATGATATGAAAAAAGGAACAAAAACATTAGAATATATACACAAAGGAATAACTCCCGACATAGTAGAGGAGTATAAGAATGTAGGGTTAAAAAGTGTGAAGTTATATGAATATATAAAAGGAATAGCGGAGGAGCGATTTGAGAAAATACAGGGAAATAAAGAATTATATAAAAAATATAATTATATCGTATTGAGAAATAAAATAACAATTTGATGAATAATATTATATATTTGTCAACAATGTTTTGGCTTCAGTATTTTTTTTATGTTGCTTACCTTGACAATATGAGACGCAAATAAATATCAATATGCCCAAAGCTATCACCGCACCAAATTCAATTATAAACATGGTGAACATATTTGGAGGACAATCATTTTGAATCCATCCAGAGGAACAGTTATTATTAAAATATCGTCTCCCGCCATCACATTTTGAGGATTCATTACACCATCTACATGTGCAGTCGGCAATACATTCATCAATAGAGGTATATTCTTCGCAGATAACTGGATGTAGATCATCTTGTGCAAGTACAAGTAAAGGTAATAAAAGGGAAACAACAGCAAATAGTTTGATCATCGCTTATATAATAATATATAAAAATGTTAAATTCAATTTTAAATATCCGCATATTTAAAATGCCGAATTGTCCTAATTTTTTCCTAACAAATGCATATTATAAAAAGTTCCCCTTTTCCATATCCTTGACCAAGCACTTTCGCCTGTTGCCATATAAATACTAGTCGTTTTAAATCTTCCAGTTTTAAATCCAATAAAACTATCAATTATATTATTAAAATATATTATATCTGCATTAAAAGTTAATTTATATTGAAATTTACCTTTAGTTAAAATATAATCAATAACTTCTATACTATTATCATCTAAAAAATCAAGTATCTCATCTCTATAAAAGGTAGATATTAAACACTCATCATCGTAACAACTATAGTTATGTAAATTATATATATCAATTCCTGTTAAATCTGGTGTCAATATCCAAGTAAATTTTTGCATTCCTATATATAAGAATATGTTAGATTCAATTTTAAATATTTTTATCATATAAGACCAAGTATACCACGCAAGAGTATTTCGATAACAATATAAAATTGAATTTATATTTAATAACATATAATAATGTACACAATGATTAGAGATTTATTCGCATTGATTATTAAATATTCAATTAATTCATTAAATGTCGCTCTAACTTGCAAAGAATGTTTTAATATTATTAATTCTGATTTTATTTCTGATAGTAATCATAAAATTATATGCCATGTGCTCACAAATTCGGTTCGTGAATTTTGGAATAAAAGTTTGCGACAAGCCACTTCCGATGGACAATTTAATTTGGTCGAATATATTTTACAAAAATGTTATAAAAAACGTGATTTACCATTAGATTTATGGCCATGTGCTTTCCCCCAATATAGTAAAATCGAAACTTATTTAACACAGGAGGCTTTCACATCTAATTATGGGGAACAGCGAATTCCTGCATGTATACTACTGGATATGCATCACCGTACAAATAGGAGAAATCTTGGTTCTCCATATGGATGGGAGGTTTACAAAACCCTAGGTACAATTGAACGTGTAAATAATAAATAATAAATAATAAATAATAAATAATAAATAGGTTGTGACTAACTACTGATTTAAATAATAATTATGTATTATTTACATGTTACCAAACAATTATCTTTTATATAAATTATTTTTTGTATAAAACGAGGTGGAGCCAAAATTATCAAAAATATAGAATATAAATATAATACGGGAGGTTACTAAAATAAATTTCTATGATGATAATATATAATAAAATTTATTCTTGACAAATAAAATGTATTTTCATAAAATGATATTTACGATTCGTTCTACGAACTTACGAACTCACAAAATGGACGCTCAAGAGAGTAACGAGCGTCTCGGCCTCTCGCAAAATAAAAAATGAATTAAAAAGATAAAAGAATACAGATAAAGAATGTCAATGTCGTCAATAGAATATATAATACATTTTTCAGATATTCATATAGGAAGTGGAGAAAGAAGTAAGGAATATAGAATAATATTTGACAAAATAGGTAGCTCAATAAAAGAATGTCCATTTAGGGACAAATTAATAATTTGTATATCAGGAGATATATTTCATAACAAAATAAAATATAGTGGAGAAGATGTCGATGATTTTAATTATTTAATAGCAAGTATAGGTAAAGAAATACCACTAATAATAATACCAGGTAATCATGATATGAATCTAAATAATAAAGAAAAAATAGATTTAATAACACCATTAATAAAAGAATTGCAACAAAATTATAAAAATATAAATTATTGGTTAGAAACAGGAGTATATATGTGTCAGGGAATAAAATTTATTCATATAAGTGTAAAAGATGGGACAACGGATATATTAAAAATGGTAAAAGATAATCCTAAATCAATAATGCTATATCATGGAATGATAAATAATGCCCGAATGAATAATATGATAATAAAAGATACAAGAATAACAAGCGAAATAATGGATAATGTATCAATGATGTTATTAGGAGATAACCACGAACATCAATTTATACGTCCATATATAGGTTATGCAGGAAGTTTAATACAACAGAACATAGGAGAAACAGTAAAAAAGGGATTTATATTATGGAATATAAAAGAAAGAAAAGGACAATTTGTTCCGATAGAAAATGAAAGTGGATACGTAAAAATAGATATGCGAGGAATTAAAACAGAAGACGAAATAAGTAAAACAATAGCATTAATACAACGGCCAAAAAATATACTAAAATTGAGTATGATAACTGATGCAAATGATGAACTATGCAAAAGACAAATAGAAGAGATAAAGTCAAAATATGGGAAAATCGATAGAGTAGAAAAAGTGGAAATTTATAAAGAACCTTCAGTAATAGAAAATCAATTAGAAGTATTAAAAGAAATATTGCAGAAAAATTCCGCAAAAGAGAATCAAATAAAACAAATAATAGACGAATATAGTAAAAGAATAACGCAACAAGAATATAAAAAATGGTATATAGAATCAATGGAGTGGTCAAATATGTATAAATATGGCTCCGATAACTATATAGATTTTACAAAATTAAACGGAATAAGTGGAATAGTAGCACCAAATAGGTCAGGAAAGACATCAATAATAGATATATTAATATTCGGATTATATGGAAAAACATTAAGGGGCAATAAAGAAAATATGATACATATAGGTACAAAAACATCACAAGTAAAAATAACATTTGTAGTAAATGGGGTGCGATATTATATATCTCGAAGGGATAAGCCCCCCCATGCGGAAATATGTCTGAGTAAATATATAAACGAAAAATGGGAAAATATAACAGAAAAAACGACAACAGAAACGCATCATAGAGTAGAAGGATTAATTGGAGATCTCGATGAGTTTTTAACAACAGGATTATATTACGAGGCGATTCATGACATAATAAGAATGGATAAAATGGAAAGATTTAAAGTGTTACCAAAATTATTCGGATTAATAGAGGGTAATATATTGATAAAAGAATTAAAGAGCAAATTAAAAGAAATAAGAGAAAAAAAACTATCACTACAAAAATCACGAATAGATGATCCAATAAAGTTAATGTCAGAGTTTAAGTTAAGATTAGAAGAAACAAAAAAAAGATTAATAAAAACAATATGTGAATTAAATGAAATAGAAGAGAAAAAGAATATAATGATTAGTCAATTAGGAGAAATAACAGACGATAATAAGCTATCAAATGTTAAAGAAACGATTAATCAATTAATAACAGCTAATAAAAAAATAGAGACCGATATATCAGAATTAGACAAAAAAATAACAAAAGAAATATATAATTTAGAACTTAATACTGAAATTGTAGATCCAACGGATCTACTTATCAAGCCACAAATTCCTATAAACATCATTGGCGATATAACAGAATTAAAAAAAATAATTACCGAATATGAATCGGATAAAGATTGGAAAGGATTAAAGGAATTGGAACACATAAGAGATTTAATTAACAATATAAACATAGCTGGAAAATCCATAGAAATAATAACAAAAGAAATAGATAAATTAAAAAGTGTATTACAAGAAAAAAAGAAAAGAATAAATACGAATGTTAATTTTGATATATCAAAACTAACATCAGAAATCCAAATAATAAATACAACAATATTATCAATAAAATTAGAAGAGATCTCGGAGATTCCAGAGATTCAGGGAGCAAATGTTATAATTACTAATGATTTAAACAATGAATTAGAAAAATTAATAAAGGGAAGGAAGCAAAGAAATGATATATCAAAAATAATCATAGAAATATCAAGATTAAATGAAGAAATAACTTCATTAGCAAATATTCAAGGGCTAAAATTTGACGATAAATGTGAAAGATGTCAAGAAAATAAGAAAACATTGGAAATAAGATCATATAAAGATCGGACGACGTCCGATCTTGTTAAAGATTCAGTTCAAAAACTAGACGAAAAGAAGAAAGCACTGGCATTAGAATATAAAAAAATAGAAGAAGAAACTAATCAAATAAAATTAGAAGAAAAGATATTAGGAATAAAGAAAAAAATGGCTGAATATGCATTAATAAAGTTAAATAAGAGTAAAAAGGAAAATAACGAGAAAAAAGAACGAGAAATAGCGAAATTAAAGTCAGAAATAGAAACCAAGAGAAAGTTAATAATAACCATAGAAGACAATATAAAATTAAAAGAAGAAATAACTCAATTGGAGAATAAAGAATACGAATTAGAAACCATATTAGAACTATTAAAATTAAATAAAAAAATAGAACTAGCAAAAAAATATGAAGAGGCAAAAATACAATATTCAAAAGTAGAGACATATAATCAAATAAATTATTGCAAAAGAAGAAAACAATTAAGAGAAGAATTAGAAAAAAATAAAAACAAAATAGATGAGTTGAATAAAAAATTGGAAAAAGCATTAGGATTGGATCAAGTAAGGAACGAATTAAAAAAGATAAGGGATCATGAAAATGAATTAAAATTAGACGAATCAAAACAAAATAAAATGATAGGATTTATTAATGCTGAAATGGAAAAGATAAAGGAAGAAATAAAAATATATACCGAATATAAAACCCAATATCCGATATTAAACGAAGCCGAAGAATTATATACATTATATATAAAAGGCGTAGGTACATCAGGATTACAAAATGAAATAATAAAAAGGAATATGATAAAAATCATATCAGAAGTGAATAGAATATTAAATAATGTAACAGATTTTAGACTATCCGTAGAAGTAACGGAAAAAGAAGTATCATTAATAATAGTGGAAAGTGAGAAAACAAAAATACCAGTAGAAATGGGATCAGGATTTCAAAAATTCGTTATAAGTTTGAGTTTCAGATTAGCATTAACTAAAGCAATATATGCATCACCAGAATTTATAATAATAGATGAAGGATTTGGATGCTTAGATAATAAGAATTTACAAAATATATCAGAATTATTTCAAGGATTGAAAGACTTATATAAATATATATTTATAATAACACATATAGACCATATTGAAAATGTGATAGAAAAGCCAATATATATATATGTCGATGAGGGAGAAAGTTATACGAATAATAAAATAAGTGCAAATATATCAGGAATGATAAGAGAACGGAAAAAAATACATCAAGAAAAAGAAGAAAAAGAAAAATTGGAAAAGGAAAAGGAAGAAGCAATTAAAAAGTTAAAAGAAAAATCAAACGAAATAATAAAATGTGAATGTGGCTCCAAAATATATGGAAAATATATGAATAGACATTTAAAATCAATAAAACATAATAAAAAGATATCTCAAAAAAATAGCCCATTAATGCTTACCGCGGATAAGCGTGATCAGCAGAATCAGCAGGATCAGCAGAATCAGCAGAATCAGCAGGATAAGCAGGATCAGCAGAATCAGCAGAATCAGCAGGATAAGCAGGATAAGAAGGATCAGCGGGATAAGAAGGATCAGCGGAATCAGCAGAATCAGCAGAATCAGCAGAATCAGCAGGATAAGCAGGATAAGAAGGATCAGCGGGATAAGAAGGATCAGCGGAATCAGCAGAATCAGCGGAATCAGCAGAATCAGCAGAATCAGCAGAATCAGCAGGATAAGCAGGATAAGAAGGATCAGCGAGGGGGGGCG
>Ga0209324_10000020_pt1 | contig 92068 bp, 104 predicted proteins | sample Rifsed19ft3_FD_184015 | JGI IMG/M metagenome (GOLD analysis project Ga0209324, IMG submission 184015) | Soil microbial communities from Rifle, Colorado, USA - sediment 19ft 3 (version 2) | ecosystem: Environmental > Terrestrial > Deep subsurface > Rock core/Sediment | place: Rifle, Colorado...
GGCGCCTCATTCCCGTTCCCGGCGTTCTCATGGCTCTGTTTCCATAGCGCCCATAAACCCGGCCGCTGGCCCGCCCCGACCCGTCATCGCCCGCCGCCTCCTCATCTGCTAGTCCTGCCCGGGACGATGCGCGACATGTCGCCATTGCCAGCGTCAACGACGTCCGGGTGGTCGTGTCCTGGAACTTTCGTCATGGTATCGGCGCGGGCCGTTTTTTTGGCGGCGAGTCTCCTGTTCGTGAATCCCGCAGGGGCCGATCACGGCATCGGCGTGCTGGCTTCCGAGTATGTCCCGCGGAATGAAGATGAGGCAGCGATTGTCCGGCTTATCCGGACCGTAGGTGAATGTTGGGAACGCAAGGACGTGGATCAGATCATGTCCGCCTATGCCCCGGATGCGACCCAGCGCGCATGGGACAACCCCGACGTGATGCGCGATTATCAAGGCATCAGAAACGAGGCCCTGGGCGCCTTTCGGGACCCTGACCTCGGAGGGGTGCGCTTTGATGACTGGATTCACCGCATCTATATTGCCAATAACACGGCTGCCGTCGAAATAAACCAGAGGTTTCATGGCTGGAGGCGGGACCACTATTACCGGGACGTGTGGATGTTTCTCCGGCGCGAGGGTAAGTGGCTGTTATTTCGTTACGATTACGAGCCCCAGCCGCCCTTTCTGCCTCAGTGAAATCTAGATCCCAGCGCGGAGGGATCCATGAAAGGTTGGGGTTGGGGGTCGGGTCTTGAAGTGTGACATGGCCAGTGGAATGCGGCGAGCGGCAGCGAGTCTGATGCTGGGTTGGCTCGTTCTCCTGGGGCGTTCCCCCCACGTTTTCGCAATTGCGAAAATACAAGACTATCGGGCGACAGGCCACTTCCGGGGGATTTGGGGTCAGGTCTTGCAATCACACAAGGGTAGAAGCAACGGCTCCTCTTGATCCTGCCCGACGGCGAGCTGTACGACTACCTCTGCCATGGCTGCGGCAGCTCTGTCGGCTCCAAGACTGACCGGACCCTCACGCCCCCATCACCCCCAGGCCTCTTCCCTCCCCGCTGCGCACCCTAGCGCGAAAGTGTGCGATTTCCGCCGCCCCGACCCGCCCGGCGACTTCTCGCCGGTGCTGTTCCTAGTCTCTGGTACGCAAGGCTCGCCAAATCCTTCTTTGTCGTGTATCATCCTAGCGCGAGCGGGGGTCCCAAGAGGGCCACGGGAAAAGGCCATGGAAGACGGACAGAGGAGACAGCAGATCATCGACGAGATGGTCCGGCGGATCGTGGAGCGCTACGATCCGGAAAAGATCATCCTGTTCGGCTCCCATGCCCGGGGAACGGGTGGTTTTGATAGCGACGCCGACCTCCTCGTTGTGATGCGCGTTTCCGGCTCCAAGCGCGAGGCGGCCGTGCAGATCGACCTGGCCCTCGCCGGCGTCGGAATGCCAAAGGACGTCATCGTAGTCACCCCTGAGGAGGTGGAGCGGTACCGCGATACGGTGGGGACGATCATCTATCCTGCCCTTCGCGAGGGCAAGGTGCTGTATGAGCGTGCCGCCTGAGACGCTTCGGGTGGTTCGTCAATGGGTCGAGAAGGCTGAAGAGGACCTCACCAACGCAGAGTACACATTGACCCTCCGCGAGAAGTGCCCGCTCGGAACGGTGTGTTTCCATGCCCAGCAGTGTGCCGAGAAATATCTGAAGGCGTTATTGACTCTGCATGCCGTTCCATTCCCCAAGACCCATGATCTGCCGGAACTCTTGCTTGGGATTCCCCAGAGCGTCGGTGTGCGCCTTCGGCCTACTGATGTTGCGATGCTGAACCGGTATTCGATTGAAGGGCGCTACCCCGGAGACTGGGAGCCCATCACCCGGGCGGACGCTGAACAGGCAGTGGCCACAGCTCGACGTGTCCGTGACGCCATCCGGGTCCACCTCCCAAAGAGTGTGCTGGGTGTGTGATGCCGACCACGGATCGCATCGAGATCAATCCGCAGGTGATGCTGGGCTGCCATGGGAATCTTCAAGGGAGCACCATTGGAATGCGGCGAGCGGCAGCGGGTCTGATGCTCGGATGGCTCGTCCTCCTGGGGCGTTCCCCCCACGTTTTCGCAATTGCGAAAATGCGAAATCTTGAGGATGTCTTTCCCCGTCAGGCTCTCAGCACCGGATGGGGAGGGAGTTTTCGCGATAGCGAAAATGAGAAAAAACGAATCCAGACCGAGGCAATCACCGACGGACAGCGGAAGCGGACTTGACGAAGGTGCAGAGGACGGCCAGCAGCTTTCGGGTCTCGCGCGGGTGCTTGAGACGGTAGCGCGCCTTGCGCCCCTCGGTCTGATAGCGCACTACCTCCGCCAGCCGCAACGCCGCCAGAACGTTGCTCACCCGCGAGACGCTCCGGCCCACCACTGCAGCGATCTGGCTCGGACTCATCTCGCCGTTCTTCGCTAGGATCTGGACCACCGCGAAGGTCAGGGGATTCCCCAAGACCCGGCACAATCGCGACTGTCGATACACCTGCTCTTCCACGGACCCTGCATACCACGTTTTCGCAATTGCGAAAATGGGAAAGTATGGCGGTGAGCTGAGGGCTGGAAAATCAGGCCGAGCAAGGAGAAGGGGATACGGTCCACTCTTGCCACACCTCCGTTCTCGTGTATGCTAAGGACCGTCCCAAAGGACCTGGATACAGGGGGGCGTTGTGATGAGAATGACGGACCGGATCGAGATCAATCCGAAGGTGACACTGGGTCTGATGCTCGGATGGCTCGTCCTCCTGGGGCCGGGGGCGAATGCCCAGACCAGCCTGATCCCGGTCCCGCCGGGCCATGTGAAAGTGCGGGTGGAATTCCGCCAGGCGGGCCAGCGCGCCCAGCGTGGGATCGACGTGAAGGGAACGGGACCGGGCGGGACCGTCGTCCAGGTCGATCCCAAGGGCGTCACCGGCTCGGCCCGCGTGCAGGTCCAGGAGTCGCAACGGACGATCCGCCAGCATGTCGAATCGTTCTTGCTCGTCCAGGACGGCGGAGAGGCCCGCCTCACGGTGGTCGAACAGGTTCCGGAGATCGTCTGGTTCCAGCAGTACGCGCACCGGCACCGCTACATCACCGCGGCTGTCGTGTTCCGGCAGGTGGGGACGTTCCTGGCCGTCCGTCCCACACTCCTTCCCGATAAGCGGATCCGCGTGAAGATCACCCCCCAGATCAGCTATCAGAGCGACCAGGGCGAGGGGACGATTGCGCTGGTGGAGGCCTCGACCGAGGTGGTGGTGCACACCGGGCAGCCGATAACGATCGGCGGCACCGACGGGCGCGGTGAGGTCATGCGCCAGTTCCTCCTCGGGTACGAGCGCGTGCATCAGGCGAACCACGTCAGCATTGTCCTGACGGCCGAGACTCCACCCCATTAGAGAGAGGCGGACGGTTCTCGTGGGAAAGCTCCAGAAGCCGAGAAAGAAGATCTGGCGGGTGCGGTTGCCCCGGGCACCAGGCAGGCCGGTGCCCCGGGACACGATGAAGGATACCCGAAAGAAGAAGCCCCACAGGGAAGCCGTGGGGTCAGACTGAGATCGACGTCGCCTACATCACCAACTGCAATCCACAATGCACGCAATACTTGTACATGTCCATCCGGCTGTTCGCATGTTCCTTGTCGCTGCATTTCTTGACGAGAATGTTCGCGTTGACCGCTTCGCCACAGTTCGGGCAGTACCGGACTGGGGCATCGGAACGTCTGTGATTCATGTTTGGGCACAAATTCCGTCGCATGGTGATACCCTCCGCTCGAATTGACCCATCTTCGGTCATGTCGGTTTACGGCGTGCGAAAATGGAGACGGTCCCTGAGGTTTTGCAACTCCCGGTAGTAATAGAGGGGCGTCGGCCGTTTTCGCGTGAATCTGAGGTTCTTGAGAAACTCGATTTCCTCCTCGGTCGCATCGCCGCCCAGAGCAGGATCCTGCAGGAATGCTGCGAGCCCCGGCTCTTCGTCAAACGGTGGCTCGGGTGTCCGCTCAACAAACTCAAATTTCTTCAGGGGCCCCGGGGCCAGTCTACGGTTCAAGACAATTTCCATGTCAAACGTCGCGAGGTCGATGTCCCAGGATTCGATCAGCGGATCCAAGAAGGCGACGCAGTGTTCAATCGACAGGTTGAAGATATCCGTATCCAGGAACTCGAGCACCATGACCCGTATCTGTTCGTAGCTTCGGCCGCTGAGTTGCGCCACCATGTAGAGCCAGTGTTCGCTCGCCAATTCTTCTTTGGCAACGCCCTTGACCACGTCGAGCAGCTTGTGGGTGACGAGGCGTTCGAGTTCGCCGAAGGGCTGCTTTTCAAGAATCGCCCCTATGTCCTTCGCGCTGTCGGGGTTGCATTTGCGGAGAATCAATTCTCGCACGTCTTTGAACAAGGGTGCGAGCGGCTCCCCCAATCGTCTCTTCAATTCCTCCTTGCGCTGAAGGTCGGCCAGCTTCGACAGCTCACCGCTCGGGAGCTTCAAAAATTTCTCCATCTTGTCGTAAATGTCGGTCCGGGTTGGCGCGGGGGGCGCCTTCTTGCGCGTCAGCAACTGCGAAATGTAGGACTCCGTCACTTGCGTGGCGGTTGCCAGGTCTCTCTGGTCAGCCCCCAATTCTTCGAGCCGCTGCCTGATCACGAAGGGAACGTCCACCTGAGCGTCCTCTGTAATTAACGCTGTCTGATTAAGTACTTACCCCAATTACTAACATATACCAGATTTTCCTTGACAAGTAAAGTAAATCAACCTAGTATGGTTAAGGATTTGAGCATCTCTGCTCATCTCTTCAGGTTATCTGAACTAAGTCAGGTTATCTGAATATCACTCTCATCTTAGCCACGAAGGGGGTCCAATATGTTTGCTCGTACCGTTCGCATGCAGCTAAAGCCCAATAGCGCCACGGAGTTTACCCGACTGCTTGAGAAGGAAGTCATTCCCCTGCTTCGAAAGCAGCAAGGCTTCAAGGACGAAATCACCTTCGTCCCCTCCGGGGGAACGGAAGCGGTCGCCATCAGCCTGTGGGAGCAGAAGGAGAACGCGGACGCGTATAGCCGCGGCGCCTATCCAGACGTGCTCAAGGCCATGGCGAAGGTGGTTGAAGGAACTCCTCAGGTGCAAACCTCACAGGTTTCCAACTCCACCTGGCACAAAATCGCCGCGCAGTAAGCTGTCTGAAGCCGACAGGCCATGGGGGGGGGCGGACACGTTCGCCCCTCCATGGCTTGCGTGGGTCGATCCAACAGACTTCGCTTGGCAACCGCACCGCTACATGGAGTGTGGATTATGCACGGACTCTCCAAAATGGAACTTGAGCTCTACAGCATCAGGGGCCACCTGGAGGCCCTCAGGGACACGCACGACGAGGATGAGCCTGGGGATCCCTTTTATCACGCCCTCTTCTTGCTCGCCCGTGTTCGGGACATCCTCGCCGGAGCCCGTAGGAACGGGCGGGGGCTTGCACAGGCTCAGGGTCAGGTCTTGCAATCCAATACCACCGCTTCACGGACGCCGTCGAACCAATCACTCAGACGCCCTCCCGGGTGGGGCACGGCCGCCGAGGGCATTTGAGTTTTATGTGGACCGAGATCCTGACAGCGCGCGGCCGCATTCCCGCTGGCGTGCCCGATGATAAGCGCCTCAAGCCGTACAAACACCTCGCGTCATCCGTGATCGAGCTCGCCTTTCATGATGCAGAGCTGAAGACATGCTCGGCGGCCGAGTCCATGGCTGCGCGGAGGTTCCTATCTGGTGACACCTGGCTGCTACAGCTTTGGTGCCGCTGGCTCAACATCCACCCGGACCGGATCCGGGCGGCGGCCGGGCGTAGGGGATGGAGCGAGGGAGTCGGCCGGAGTTTCGAGGACCGCGCGTGATGAGCAAGAAATAAGCAAGCACGATCGACCGCACCCCCCAAGTCCGAAAGCAAAAAGCGAAAGGGCCCCGAGATCCTCGGGGCCCTTTCTGCCTAGAGCTGCAGTGGCCGACTATCGCGTGGTGACGTTGGCCGCCTGCTTACCCTTCGGTCCGTCCACGATATCAAACTCAAGTGACTGTCCTTCGGACAGGGTCTTGAATCCGTTGCCCTGGATCGCCGAATAGTGCACAAAAACATCGTCGCCTTCCGGTCGCGCGATGAATCCGTAGCCCTTGGCATCGTTGAACCACTTCACGGTACCCGTGTATCGCATGTGCTTTTCTCCCTCCTTTCTGTGTAGGATCCCCGGGGACCGCCCGGGGGTGAGGTCCCGTCGGAACGGAACCTGACAGCATAAAAAAACCGCGAGGGCTCTCTATCACGCCCTTGCGGTTCCCGTTTCCACAACAAGCCGATCACGAAAGCTGCATGTAGCGTAGCCCTTCCCTCTCTTCTTGTCAAGCCTTATTCTTTCTCCTCACCTCCTCGCTGCGCCCTTGACAGCCCCGAGCCGGTAGGGCATACTGAGGTCCTCTCCAGTCCCCCAATAAGCCCAATCGACGGCGCACCCAATAGCGAGACGCCCTCGCGGGCGAAACACGACCCGGACGAGTGACTACCCATGCCTTACCTGGCTGATGAGCGTCGTTCACTCCGAGTCCCCTGCGATCTCTCGGTGGAGTACGCGGTCAAAGGTGCCCCCACGCGGCAGGGACGGATGAAAAACATCGGGCCCACCGGGGCACTCCTCACGACGCCGGGCGCGGTTCCGCCTGTGGAGATGGAGGTGATCGTTTCGTTCCATCTCCCCCTCAGTCAACGCCCAGTCCGTACGCTCGGCAAAGTCCGGTGGGCACATCAAGAGACCGCCGGTGTCGAGTTCGTTCATCTGAGCGCCCAAGAGAGAGAGGAGATCTGGCGATACTACGCGAGGGAGTCGGGACGGCAGCGAAGCCCGGACTCCTGGCCCCGGTCCATCCGCGAATGAAAACGCACGCATTGCACTCCTCGCTGCTCCCTTGACGCTCTATTCGGGTCCAGCAGTGCCCGAACCGGCCGGCCGCACCCTTTGCCTGCCTGACGCCCAAACGCCCAAGACTCCTCGCTGCTCGCGGCACATTTCTTGCTTACGTTACAAGAGCCCTCCATGGGCGCTTCCATCAGTCCGGGAAGGAAGATGGAGAATAGCATGACGAAGACACCCAAGCAGAGCAGGAATAATCAGTTGGGGAAGATCTGCCTGTCGCTCCATCACGCTGATGGGGGCCGTTCTATCGAGCTGCGGGTGTGTTACCCCTCGTCACAATCCGGGGACGCGTGCGAGCCTCAGGGCGAGGGGATCGCGGTGCCGCTGGATTTTCTCCTGGAGCTTCGCCGTCTCCTCGGACAGATCCTCGGACAGACCGAGGATCGCTCCATGAACGAGCGGTCGTCACACCCCTCGTCGCCCCCGTTGGCAATTTCCATGGAACGGGGCGAGGCGACCGCCCTGGATCTGAACGTCCCTTTCAGCCGCCGGGGCGACTTCCGCAGGACGGCCCGAGTTTCCCTGAACATTCAGGTGGCGTGTCGGCTCATGAGCGAGTCCAATCCCCCCCAACCCTTGATTGGCGCCATCAAGAATATCAGCATCGGGGGCCTGCAGCTCTGGCTCGCCCAGCGACTGACCCTCTTTAGCCGCGTGGAACTCTTTGCGCGGTTCGCAGACGTGAACTTCCGCGGCCGGGCGGAGGTCGTCCGCGCCGAGGTGCAACCGGAGGACGGCCGCTATGAACACGGCCTGCGTTGGCTCGGCCTCACACCCCAGTCCGAGGTTGCCTTGGAAAAGGTGATCCGCGCTGTGACGCCGGACGGAGCCTAAGGTCCGGCTGGGGGTCGCGCTCTCACCCTTCTCGCCACCGCCCACACCCCCTGCACATGCTGTACCGTCTGTACCTTCTGCACCTTCCGTATCCCCTGTACCCGCTGCACCGCCAGGACATGTCACCACCCCCGCCTCACCCTTGACACCCCCTGTCGGGCGGGCCATAATCAGGCGGATCGTTCCGGTGGGGTCCATGCACAAACAATTCGAGCAATTGCAGGCGTCGCACCTCTATTGCAATACCTGTCGCCAGTCGATGCCGGTGCGGCAACGGCTGCTCTTGATCCTTCCCGACGGCGAGCTGTACGACTACCTCTGCCAGGGCTGCGGCAATTCCGTCGGCTCCAAGACCGACCGCGGACCGGCGGGCCCATTCCCGAAGGGCGTCTTGCGGCGGCCCCCATAAGCAGGTCAGCGAGTCGGAGATCCCCTCATCCAACACCAGGGTGAACGCTCGTGCCGTCGGCGCCCTTCGCGGAGAATTTTTGCCCATCCACCGTCGTCAGGTGATGAGGCGGACATCGCATCATGAGGATACGCCATCTGACCGTGTTAACGCTTGCCACCCTCGTGATGGCCCTGACGGCGGCCACGCACGTCGCCGGAGGGAATGGCGGTGTCCCGCCTGCCGAGGACACCGGGAAAAAGCCAGCGGAGACCGAGGCGCCCCCCGACACGGTCGCGGAGCAGTACGACATCAAAGCGCTCGTGGCGCGCCTTCGGGACACCAGCGCGATCGGGTTTTTCACAAAGCTGGCGCTGAAAAACCAGATTGACGACCTGATGGACAGGTTCCGCCGCCTTCATGCCCGCGAAGAGGAGACGCCGTTAGACCGGTTGCGCGACCAGTTCAACCTCCTCTTCATGAAGGTCATCACATTGTTGCAGGATGGGGATCCCGCGCTGGGTCAGGAAATTGCCAGGGGCCGGGAGATCCTCTGGGGCAAGCTCGCCGATCCCAGGGAGTTTGTCCGGCTCTAACCGGCCATCGCAAAGGAGGGGTCCATGGGTGTCAGGGAGAACGCAGGATGCTGGCTCGGCGCCGTGCTCCTCACCACGGTCCTGACGGCGCAGGCCAAACCGATCGATACGGCGCAGGATCTGACCGCGGTGATCGCCCTGCAGGGGAAGCCCTGCGGCCAGGTCGTCAATTTCACGAAGCTCGGTGACAACGACTACCTCGCCCGCTGCTCCTCCGGCGATACCTATCGGGTGTACGTCAACGAGAAAGGCCGGGTCATCGTCGAGAAGAAGTAGGGCACGGGCCGGACCCCCGCACGGGTTCCACTCATGAGCTGCTCACGCGACTTTTTCATGAACCCGAGACTCTGCGGCAACGGCAATACCCACGAAAGGAGAAACAGATGGAGACTTCCACTCTGTACGCCTTAGTTGCGCTGTTGGTGTCTCTCAGCGTGGCCTCCGAGCGGCTGGTAGAGATCATCAAGGGGGTATTCCCCAGTCTCAATCAGGAGAACAGCGATCCAAAGAAGGAGGGGTGGAGGAGGGCCGGCCTCCAGGCGCTGGCGGTCCTCGCTGGTATTATCACTGCACTACTTGCCCGTCCGGCAATCCAGGGCATGGAGAAATGGGACACTCTGACCGGGACTCTCGCCCTCGGCTTCCTGGCCAGTGGCGGCTCAGGCTTCTGGAATGCGATACTCATGTATGTCAAGAACGTCAAGGACATCAAGAAGCATGAGGCTGAACAGCGTAAGCAGCCTGTCCTTCCGGGGTAAACTGCGAGACTCGCGCGGCGGCCCATTTGAATCGCCGGGGATTCAGGTGGCGAGCCCCACCGATCTCAGAAAGTCATTCGTAAACACGCTTCTCACCTCTGGGCTCAACAAGGTCTCCCGGCTGTCTATCCACTTTTGAACGTTCTCCCCGTACATGCTCTGTACACGGGCCGGCGTCAGAAACCAGTTGAACTTGCCCCAGTGCATCGTAAAGGGTATGCCGGCTTGCTCGAGCCTGGTCCACACCGCATTGGCGTATTCCCGCACCTTTGGCGTGTTTGGTGCGTCAATTTCCAGGGTGCAGGTGGGATCGAATTTCGTAAAGCCCAAGAGCGCCTTCGTCTTTGCCACAAAGCGCATCATACAGGTCATCGGGAGCACCGTGTCGAAATTCGCGTAGGTATCGAACGCGATAGAAAGTGCCTCGAGCGATCTCGACAAGGGAACACCGATGTCAGACACAAAGAGCTTGCCCTCGGCTTTCTCGTTGCGGAAGAGATCTTTGAAGGTCCCTGTGATGGCATAGGGCCTGAGGTGGGCCCGTATCCGCGCACTCACGGCCGGCCTCGCTAACCCGGTCAGAGGATCGGGGATCGCACCTATGAGTGCTGCGATGATCTCCAGCCCCGAAGCGCCGGGACCTGGCTCAGCATCGTCCCAGGGTGGGGGTTGATACCCCTCTGTCCAAGGAGCTTCGAACATCAACAAGACTGCGGCCTCCTCCGGAGGAGTACCTTCGTTCGGATTGAAGTACACCTGGAAGTGATACAGGTCAGCGGCTGGTTTGGGCAGATTGAGCTCCGAGAAATTCAGCGTGGACATCGCGGTCTTCAGTGCCGAATTGAATGGCTGGAAGGATCGGTACGCATGCAGGAGGAAGAGTTCCCGGGCTTCGATCAACATCCCATGGATGATGCCAAAGGAGCCGAAACTGACCAATGCCGCATTGAACAATGTGTCGTCATTCTTCAACTCCGCGCCCAGCGCTGCAGCAAAACCTGGATTGACGACCGGATAGGATGCGCGCTGCAAATACACCTGTGTGGACGGCCCGGTAATGAGGTGTATGCCCACGACAAAGTCCGGAGTGGCTCCGAACTTGAACGCCGCACCGTGCGTTCCGGTGGACACAGCGCCGGCCAATGTCTGCCCATTGTTCGATCCCGAGGCTTTGAGGGACAACCTGTGATCGAAGAGATACTGATTGATCCGACCAATCTCGCCGCCAGCCTCCATGAACCGCAGCTTAGCACGATCACCGGCATATTCCGGGGAGATAGACGCATTGTCGAGAGGAAATGCAAGGCTCAGATTCTTCGTGTTGATCAGCCTATGCTCCGTCACCCCGACCTTGCTCAATGACCAGGAGGCGCCCATTGCACGCAAAGTTTTTCCCGTCTGAATCGCCTCGGCGATCATGTCTTGAAGTTCCTTTGTGACTCGGTTGTATTCCTCCAACGCGTCGCCAGGTGGGGCTACAGAGAAATTATAGTATCCTTCGATCGTCTGCGTGTACGCTTGGTGCCGGCCTTCCCACGAATGTATGTCGCCGCGAAACGAAGATCTCGGCATGGCATGTCTCCTTTGATTCGTCAGCGCCCGCGGCCTGTGCTCTTGGCTACCTCGGCTTGATTGGTGCCCCTTCACGGATACGCGCCGACGCGCAGCGAAATTCGACCTCGATTGGCATCCAGATCCCAAGGGTGAGGACGCTCGCCAGGTCATGGAGATAGTTCCGTTGGATTCTGACATCGTTAATCGCTTCTCGCCCGCAATCTGCAGGCAGGACTTCGGGGTCATTCCAGGTTCCCCAGAAAAATGCATGCATCGTCGCTTTGCGGTAAGTGGGGTCCGCTGGGAACGAATCGGGGGGTGTAACTCGGTAGGTCGCGCAGCCTTGAGCCCACGCCAGACCCGCCACGAGCACGAGAACCGGAAACCCGCGTTTCAGGAACGCAATGGAGCCGATGCGGTTTTTCATTGTCTACCCCCCTGACCCAGTGTCTCCACAAACTACCCTTTGCTTAACCTTTCTTCCGTGCCCGTGTCAAGATGATAATGGCCGGTGAACGCGATACTTCCGGCACAATCGTTGCAATGCTCTTCGGATGACGGGGTGCCGTTCCGCTTTTCGGGCGGACGGGAGGGCAAGAGCGGTGACCGAGTACAGAACTTCGTCTGCAGATCATCCCAGTTGGTTCGTTCGATTGCTGTGGATGGCCGCAGTCATCCTGGGGGCCTCGGCCGGAATCTACCTCGCGCAAATCCGGGCCTCTCGTGGCCCGTGGGCCGCGAAAGCCGTGTTGAACTCGTGGAAAAGCCTTCCCTGGACTTTCTGGGGTCGCGTAACCACCGGGCTCGGTACGGAAGTCCTGATCGGCATGGGAATCATCCTGCCATTGCTCTTTTTCCTTCTGCCCCGGCAGGTGCGCCAGAATACCTTGCCCCTCTTGGGACAGCTCGTGTTCGCCGTCATCGCGGCTTCCGTGGTTGGGGCGATCATGTATTTTGTCGGGATCTTCGTCTACGACCTCGGGCCGTACTTTCGGTCCCGGTAGGCTGGGGAAAAAGCGCAAGGGCCCCGAGGATCTCGGGGCCCTTGCTATTTAGAATGGGATCGGATCGGTTAGCGCTTGACGACGTTCGCCGCCTGCTTGCCCTTTGGTCCGTCCACGACGTCGAATTCAACCTCCTGACCTTCGGTCAGGGTCTTGAATCCGTCGCCCTGGATCGCCGTATGGTGCACGAAAACATCGGGACCTTCCGGTCGCGCGATGAATCCGTAGCCCTTGGCGTCGTTGAACCACTTCACGGTGCCAGTGCTTCGCATCTGCTCTTCTCCCTCCCTTCGTGTAAGGATCCCCGGGTCTCTCCGGGGGGCGCGGTCCCGCCGCAGCGGGGCCCGACGGCATAAAAAAACCGCAGGGGCTTTCTATGAAGCCCTTGCGGTCTTGACGATCACAACGAGCGGATCACGAAAGCTCTGCCGACGCTACTCTTTTCCCCCGGGTCCTGTCAAGGGGTATTTTGTCAGGACGGGCGCCCGTCGCGCCTGGCCTTGACAGCGGTCCCAGCGAGGCCCGGGAAAAAGCGCAAGGGCCCCGAGGATCTCGGGGCCCTTGCTATCCACAACGGGATCGGATCGGTTAGCGCTTGACGACGTTCGCCGCCTGCTTGCCCTTTGGTCCGTCCACGACGTCGAACTCAACCTCCTGGCCTTCGCTCAGGCTTTTGAATCCTTCGCCCTGGATCGCCGTATGGTGCACGAAAACATCGTCGCCGTCCGGTCGCGAGATGAATCCGTAGCCCTTGGCGTCGTTGAACCACTTCACGGAGCCAGTGCTTCGCATGTGCTGTTCTCCCTCCCTTCGTGTAAGGATCCCCGGGGACCGCCCGGGAGGCGAGGCCCCACCGCGGCGGGACCCGACGGCATACAAAAACCGCAAGGGCGTTTCATGAAGCCCTTGCGGTTCCCGTTTCCACAACAAGCCAATCACGAAAGCTGCGCTGACGCTACCCTTTTCCCCCGGGTCCTGTCAAGGGGTATTTTGTTGACACCCCGCCTGTGGTAGGCAAACGCATGACCTTCTTACCCCGGGCCGCCCCACCGCCACGGTGGCAAGAGGTCCTCATTCGGACGGGGGTCAGTACGCTTTTCATCAGTGGAAAAATGAAGAGGGTCCTCCCCCTCTCGATGGAGTTCGAAGTCAACCTTAGTCTTATTGGAATCGTAGTTCACATGGACCAAGCCAAGATTCCTCTCCGGGAAACGACCCCGGACGGTGCCGGTGTATTCGAACGTGTCACCGAACTCGATATTACTGCCGTAGAGGCCATAAAGCCTTTGCCAGGATACCGGTCTATTAGCGATGGGAGATGAGGTGAACTGGTAGATCACGTCGCGGCGGCCCTTGTGGCGCGGGGAATAGGACTGGATCTCTGCTACGGTCCCCTCATGCACGTTGCCCCCCAGAATGATGATTTTCTGGGGATTCCCATTCTCTTCCACCCTCTTATTCAGTACGTCGAAGAGTAGCCCAACCAAGTCCCGCCACTCAGGCCTGTTCTTCTCATACGACCAATGGTCCCTGGGGGACCCAAAGAACCTTCCCAAGTCATCTGCCGCGGTCAGCGGGATGTAGATCATGGGGACGCTGCATACAATAAACAGAACCCGGTAGTTCTGGGCCTTTTTTGTAAGCCATTCCGTGATATCGTCCCACTGCTTGGTGCCCAGGAGGGGACGCTCGTCCGTGCTGCGGGACAGGTTCCGATGACCCCTGAGATCTAGGACCAGGAACCCGGCCTGGCCAAATTCAAAGGCGTAGTGCTGGGCTTCCGGCCCAAAGCTCATCGGGTTGTGACTGTGCTGAAACTCACGGTAGACTTGACGCGCAACAGTGAAGATTTTTTGTGGGGCCATTTTGTGGTCGTCCTCCCCTGACCCCCAGCCGTCGCGGATTTCGTGGTCGTCCCAGATCATATAGGTGGGGTACCTGCCGAGAATCTTCATCACCGACTCGTGTTTCCAGTATTCCTGGTAGACGTCTCGGTAGGCTTCTACAGCCGGCTCCCCCTGGGATGCCTTCTCGTAAGCCCTGTCCGCGTAGACCTGGTCCCCGATCATCAGGAGGAAGCGGACATTCTTCGCAGGGAAGACTGCGGACATCTGGTCCCACATCAAGAACCGCTGCGCCTCGTCATACTCAAAAGGTTTGTGACACGAGACGAAGGCAAGGGTGAAACCGGCTGACGTTCCGGGGGCAGGGGCATTTTTGAAAGCGAGCCGCCCTCCAGGTAGGATGGTGCTGCCCCCGGGCCCTCGGATGTCGTAATAGTAGACCTGGTCCGCATCGGGAAGGGCGACCTGAACCGTCGCCGCGTGCCCCGCCTGCCGCGAGATCACCACTTCCCAGGGGGAACCCGGAACCTCTGTGGGGGGGGTAGAGTCGGTGAAGACATGACAGGTGTGCCTCCCTTCGGCATCGGTGCGAAACCATATCTTCGCACTCGAATGGGTCACCTCTCCGACAATAGGACCGAGCTTCAAGCCCATGTGGCTTCTCCTAAGAAGTGGGCCTGCTGGAAGCTTCGTCCGCCTCGCCGCGTGCAACTGACCCGAAGATCTGCACGTTTCGCGCGCTTGCTGCGGAGAACACTAGAAAGCATCGCCACCCCGTGCTCCGTGAAGGCATCCTCCGTGGGGCGATTATAACTGCCCGGTCCTGATCAGCAAAACCCAAAAGCATCGCGGGCCAAAAGTGGCCAATACTCTAGAGGGGTTGGGGGAGGGTGTCAACCTTTCGACGGGCTCAAGGCAGGTGGTTCGACAGGGATTCGACACGCTCAGGCCGTAGCTCACCACAGGTCCTTTCGACAGCCGTTCGACAGGCTCACGGCAAGGCTCAGGGCAAGATATTTGCTTTTCCCTTGACAGAAGACGGGGGCGAGCGGTATGAACAATTTCCATCTCTCGTTACGGGGCTGTGGCGCAGTTGGGAGCGCGCGTGACTGGCAGTCACGAGGTCGGGGGTTCGAATCCCCTCAGCTCCACCAGGCAACAAAAAAGCCCGGACCTTCCGGGCTTTTTGCTTCGTCACCTCCTCGGCGCCCCCCGTATCTGCTGCTCCTGCCTGAGTCCCCGGTCTCCTGTGGGATCGAGCCCTGGCGAGACGGCCGCGCGTTTCTCCGCCAGTGTCCGGAGGTACTGATACACCGCCTCGCGCTCCGCGTCCGTCAGGATACGGCCAAAGGCGGGCATGGCCTGCCTACCCTTGCTGATCGTTCCGAGGATCTCGGCCCGGGACTTCTCCCGAATCGCCACCGCCAGGTTCGCCGGTTTGATCCCCGTAAGTCTGGCCGTGGGACCATCCCCTGACCCCGTCTCCCCGTGACACGAGCCACAGCGCTCGGCGTAGATCCGCTCTCCGTCTTGCGGATTTCCGCCGCCTCCACACCCGGAAACAACCAGGAGGAGCGCAAGCAAGGCGCCCCCGGTCGCGCTCCGGCCCATCCGGTCACGGTGGCGCTCCATCGGCTCACGCCGCTTCAACGGGAACAACCAGGATCTGACGGGCGAGCTCTCCGCCCAGGGTACAGCGGGTCTCACCCACTGCCAATGACATGGGCCCGCCAAAGGGAGCCTTCTCGAGAAGCGTCACCCGAACCTGGGGAAACAGACCGAGCGTAGCGAGATACCGAAGCTTGGCCGGGTCCTGATCCGCGACCCGTTGAATCACGGCCGCCGTTCCCGGATTGAGCTCGCTCAGGGGGAAGCCTGGAGGCTCTTTGACCTGCCCCGCCTTGGTGGGGATCGGGTCCCCGTGCGGATCGGCTACGGGGTGACCGAGGCGCTCGGCGATCCGCTCCTCCAGCTCTTCCGAGATCACATGTTCGAGTCGATCGGCCTCCGCGTGCACCTGGTCCCACGGCAGGCCCAGCGCCTCGACCAGATACAGCTCGAGCAGGCGATGGTGGCGGATCACCTCGAGGGCCATGCGCCTGCCGGCGGCCGTCAGGACCACCCCCCGATACCGGATGTAGCGGACGAGGCGCATCGCATGCAGCCGCTTGACCATCGCCGTGACCGATGGGGCCGCCACATCCAGCGCGAGCGCCAGCGCCTTGGTCGTCACCTTGCCCTCGCGCTGCTCGAGGCGGTAGATCGCCTTGAGATAATCCTCGACCGCCTGGCTGACCGGTCGAAACTCCGTCACTGTGCCTCCCATCATCACTGGCGCGGCAGGACGACCAGGGTGCCCACCATGGAAGGCTGGTGGGTTGTGCACTCGATCGTGAAGAACCCGGCCTTGTCGGCCGTGAAGGTGAGCCGCGTAAGGGTGCCGCGCCGCACCACGAAGCCGGGGACGTACCCCTCGATCCGAGCGGGGTGGACGTCGCCGTTCACCCCCAGGATCTCGAGCACAACCGTGTCCCCCTGATACACCACGATCTGGGATGGCTCCCACCGGTAGGTGGACACCTCCCATCGCCCGGTCTTGGGATCGGGCTCCTTCAGCACATACCCCTTCCCCTCCGGCAGGGGATCGCGCGGGAAGGGCTCCTTATCGACGGTCGTCCCCCCTTTCGGCTCGACGGCGGCCATGGTGAAGGTCCGGGTGGCCGGGGGCGGAGCGGCCGATGCCGCCGGCCAGAAGGCCACGAAAACGAGAACCCCAAGAACCAGGGCGGCCAATCGTTTTTCCCTTTCTCTGGTCATGCTCATCCATCCTTTCCGGTCAACCTAGACCGCGACCCACAGTCCCGTGACATACATGACGAGGAAGCCCAGCACGAGCCCCACCAGATTATGCGGGACGGTCAGGACCTGCAGGACCGGTCTCCGTCGCGCCTGGAACCTTACGATCTCATAGATGACTTGGAAGATCGCCCCAGCGCCGATCGCTAGAAAGAGGATCGCCATGAGCACCGAATACGTGAGACCCCCGATCCACGTCCCCGCGATGGTCGGCGCCCCCGCCACGAGCCCCAGGAGCAGGAAATGATATCGGCGTGGTGGAGCCCGCAGGATCGGCGAGACGATCGCCAGGCCCTCGGTCGTATTGTGGATGGTAAAGCCGAGGACCAGAAAGGCCCCCAGCGCCACCTCGCCGAGCTGGTAGGCGGCCCCGATGGCCAACCCCTCCCCGAGATTATGGAGCCCGATGCCGAGCGCGATGAGATACGCCAGCCGCAAGCCACTCGGCGCGACCTCCTGTTCCTCCCCTTTCCTCCGCTGCCCGAGCGCGACGAGGCCGAAGAAGGTCCCGAAGAGGCCGAGCACGACCAGGGCCTCGCCCTTGAAGACCGGCCCCAATTGCCCCACCGCCTCGAAGGCCTCTTTGAGGGCATCCAGGCCGAGAAAGGCGAGGAGGCCGACGGTAAAGCTCAGGAGGCCCTCCATCCACCGCCCCCTCACGGCGGTGAGAAACGGAAACCAGAGCAGACCGAGGAAGACCGGGATGACCCCGACATAGATGCCGAGGAGGGCAAAGAGGCCGAAGTAGCGCCAGCCGGGGACCGGCGTTGCGGTGGTGACGTCGACCTGCTTCTTAAAGACGAGTCCCGCGTCGGTGATCAGCCTGACCTCATGCGGCTCGCCCTCGACCCAGTCGTAGGGAATCGTCACCGTGGCCCGGGCGAGACGGCTGAGCTCCGGCCCGGGCGTCACGTCAAAGCTCCAGATGGCTTCGTTGACCAAGACCTGCCCGATCCGTGCCGGGCCCGGCCCGGTATTGCGGACCCACACGACGATCTCGCCGGGGTAAAAGGCCATCCGCTCGAGCGTGAGGCGCTGGAGCGCCTCGGGGGGGACCGGCGAGGGGCCCAGGAGCAGCGTCTCTGACGACAGCAAGAGGCCGATCATGGCCCCGAGGAGCACCAGGGGCAGCAGGGCAAAGAGGATGAGACGGATGCGGTTCATGCCTTGCCCTCCGCCGGCAGCACCTTGAAGAACCCCATCCATCCGAGTTCCGCAAACTCACTCTGGTGGGCGTGAAACATGAACATCCCCGGGAACCGGTAGCTGAACTCCATGATCCCCCGCTCGCCCTGGCAGAGCATCACCGTGTCGGTATACTCGTACTGGTCCAGGCGGGTCCCCGTCCGGAAGTACTTGAAGAAGGTCGCGTGGGTGTGGATAGAGTTGATGAGATCGAACTCCAGGAGATTGACCACATAGATGCGGAGCGGTTCGTGCTGCCGGATCTCGATGGGGTGCTCGACATAGTAGTTGGCCACACCGTTGACGGTGTAGAACTCATTCTCATTGTCGAAATCGGTGTCGAAGCCGTTCATGACCATCACCATCTCTTTCGCGGCCGGCCTGGGCTTCGGGGGATCGATGATGAAGGCCCCGTACATCCCCTTGTGGATATGTTTCTTGATCGGCATCACATGGCAGTGGTACAGGTGGAGACCGAAAGGGTCCGCCGTGAACTCATAGGTGAAATGCCCTCCCGGGGGGACGACCTCGAACACCCCGTCCATGTTGGCCGGATGAAAGCCGTGGAAGTGCATCGTGTGGGGCATGCTGGACTGGTTCAGGAAGTGGAGCTTAACAAAGTCTCCCTCGGTGCAGCGCAGCGTCGGGCCCGGCACATAGCCGTTGAAGGTCCAGGCGGGGAACTTGACCCCCGGGGCCACCTCGGCCTCGCCGTCCAGCGCGATGACGCCATACTCTCGCTGGACCCGGCCGTCGGGGAGCCGCGTCACCCGGCCGGTGTCAAAGCTGGTGAGGAACGTCATCGGATCCGAGACCCGCAGAGGGGAAGGAAGATCGGCGGGGAGACCCTTCGGTGCTTCGGCGGGATGGGTGGGATAGGGCGCCGGCGCCCCCGGGTGCATCCCATGCCCTCCCCCCTTGGCCGGCGGCGCCTTCGGGGAATCTGCCAGGGCCGACGTCCCCGTGCCGAGAAAGCCCAGCCCCACGAGGCCGCCGAGGAACTGGCGACGGTTCAGGCCTGCGGTCAACAGAGATGACTGTCTTCCCATGTGCCGTTGCTCATCCATACCTGGGACCTCCATCAGGCAAGACCTGGTATTGGCGCCATGAAAACGATATTTAGGCTAGTCTAAATAAACAATTTGTCAACCAATTTTCCGGAAAACTCCCGCTTGACCGACGCTGTGGCGATTGGTATTTTTCCCACGGGTGAAGCGTGGACTTCCAGGATGCAAGCGGGAGGCCACCTGACCTTCTTTCGGACCGGGGTGGCCCTGAGGATTCTCCGCAAGGGTTGACAGGTGCATTCGAGTCGTCGAGGTTCACGATGATCACGTGGTCGGTAGTGCTGAGCGTGGTTGGGCTAGCGGGCACGGCCGCTCTGGTCGCTCGCCTCAAGAGTCGGTGGCCCGCGTGGGGTCCAGAGCGGTACTGGGTCCTCGGCCTGGCGGCTCTCTTACCCGCCTGGCTCATGGCCTTTTTGGCGACCACTGGCCCCCCGGGAGGAGAGGGACCGAACAAACCTCTTTTCATCATCACCTCGGCGCTTCCCCTTCTCGGGATTATCGTGACCGACGCGCTCCTCAGACACTGGCGCGCGGGGGGCCGCGCCCCCGGCCCTATAGGATCCTGGTTCCTCGGGATCGCGGCGGTCCTTCCGGGATGGGGGATCACTCTCATCACCCTCGCGCTCAAAAAAAATTCTTGATTCTGTCCCGCTACCCTCAAGCCCACACTCCCACGATGCCCGCCGCATTGACCCGCCCGAGGTACCATCATATACTCTCCCCCCATGGGCCATGGAGCGACGCAAAAGAAGAGGTCCACGGGCAAAGAGGCCTCCCAGCAGATGCCAGAGAGAGGGGTCCCGAATTGGCCGCTCCCCTGCCTGGCCCTGATCGGGGCGACGCTCGCGGGGTATCTCCGGGGGAGGGGCGGCACTGACAAGAAAGAAAAGAGAAGAGCCGGAGGAACTCCCCCGGCTCTTCTCGGTGTGGAAATAGATCCCTATTGCTCCTGGACGATCAGCTGTGTCCCGATGTGGGCGGGGTGGAGATGACAGGTGATCGGGAAGATCCCGGCCTTGTCGGCCTGGAACTCCACGGTCTCCGGCTTCCCGCGGTTCACCACCTGTTTGACCCCGAAGGCCTCGATGGCGATGCCGTGCTCGGCCGGATCCGACTTGACGTTGTTGATGGCTTTGATCTTGACGGTGTCCCCTTTCTTGACGACGATCGGTCCGGGAACCCAGACCTTGGACCCCTCGAACTCGATGTTCACCAGGGTGAAATCCGCTGCGGCCGCATCGGGTGGCGATCCCACGGCCAGGACGACGCCAAGGGCGACAATGCCGCAGCCGATCCATAGTCTGTGCATCGCACCACCTCCTCGCAATGACGGATGGTTAGGGAGCAACGCGAAGGTTCGTGTCGGCGTGTGATGTTTATACCAAGCTCCCCAGTGTATTGTCAAGGGATCCCGGCGGAGGAACCGAGATGAGGATGAGATTAGTGGCCCCTTCTCTGGCGATAATCTTGGGGATGTTCCTCGCCTCCATGGGCCTCGCGACCGATGGGAAGCAGACCCTGGACACCGGCAAACGCCTGTACGAGGAGCATTGCGGGGTCTGCCACGGGCTCTTGGGAGACGGGCAGGGGATGGCGGCCCACATGTTCCAGACACCCCCCAGAGATTTTCGGGAGGGCAAGTACAAGTTCCGATCGACGCCGTCCGGCTCCCTGCCTCTGGACAGCGACCTCTTCCGCTCGGTGAAATCCGGGGTGCGGGGGACCGCCATGGTCCCCCAGGACCACCTCTCGGATGACGAGATCGGGGCCGTCGTCGCATACATCAAGTCCTTCTCAGAGCGATTCGCCCTCGAGAAGGCGCAGGCCCCGCTTCCGATCCCCGTCCCACCGCCGAAGACCCCAAAGCTCGTTGCCAGCGGGAGGGTGATCTACAAGAAGGCGGGGTGCCCGGAGTGCCACGGTGAGGGGGGGAAGGGCGACGGCCCGTCGGCCCCGGACCTGCGGATCAAGCCGGCGGACCTCACGCAACGGCCACTCAAGGGCGGTGCGACGCCTCAAGACCTGTATCGGAGCATGATGACTGGCCTCGATGGCACACCGATGCCCTCCTACCAAGACGCCCTGGAAGAGAAGGAGGTCTGGGCCCTGGTCTTCTTCATCGACTCGCTCGGCGGCCGGGAGACGGTGACGGAAGAGGAGCGGATCGGCCGACACGTCGAGGAGATGCACCGGCCACGACGGGGGCCGATGATGCGCGGAAGTCCCCACAGGCCTCTTCAGGAAGGCCTTGACAAAAACCAACGAAAGCAACAATGATAGTGGCAACGGATCCAACGGCAGTTGCGGCAGCCTTGGGGCCCTTCCGGCAAAGCCGGGAGGGCCTTTGCTCTGCGGACCGGAAGGAGCCGGATGACAGCAAAGACGCTTGGAGAGCTCGTGGAGGGCCTGGCACCCCTCGATGCCCCGGGGGGCTGGAATATCCCGATCCGAGGCCTCAGCAACGATTCCCGGCACATCCGACCTGGGTTCCTCTTCGTCTGCATCCAGGGATTCAAAGATGACGGGCACCGCTACGTTCCGGAGGCGTTAGAGCGGGGAGCGGCGGCGCTGGTCGTGGAGAGACCCCTCTCCCGACCGGTCAACGTTCCTGTGATCCGTGTGGCGGATGCCCGAAAGGCCCTCGCCCTGCTCTCGGCGCGATTCTACGATCACCCCTCCGCCCGTCTCACTCTCATCGGGGTGACAGGGACCCAGGGCAAGACGACCACGACCTATCTCATCGAGGCGATCCTACGCGAAGCCGGTCTCCGGACGGGGCTGATCGGCACGGTGGTCCAACGCGTCGGAGAGCGGGAAGAGCGGTCCACCGTGACCACCCCGGAATCCCTCGAAATTCAGCGCCTCCTCGACCAGTCGGTTCGCGCCGGGATCACGCATGTGGTCATGGAGGTCTCCTCGCACGCCCTTGCGCTGCATCGGGTCACCGGGTGTGATTTCGATATCGCCGCGTTCACGAATGTCTCGTCCGACCACATGGACCTGCATGGGACGCGGCAAAAGTATCTGGACATCAAGGCCACCCTCTTCGGCCAACTCGGCGCGGATCCGGCCAAGTGCGCCATCGTGAACGTGGACGACCGCCAGAGCGGGCGGATCCTCGATGCCACCCGATGCCGCATCTTGACGTACGGCATCCATCGGGAGGCCGCCCTGACGGCCGGCCACCTCACGGCGGGCCTTCGGGCCCTGGATTTTGTCGCCTATACGCCCCGCGGGCAGACGCCCATCCACATGGGACTCACGGGGGCTTTCAATGTGTACAACGCCCTGGCCGCTACGGGGGTGGGCCTCTGTCTCGACCTCGATCTCGAGACGATCACCCGAGGGTTAGAAGGCGTGGCCTCTGTCCCGGGGCGGTTCGAACTCATCGAGCTCGGGCAGGATTTCCTCGTGATCGTGGACTTCGCCCACACGGCAGCCGCCATGGAGCAGCTCCTGACAACCACGCGGCCCTTCACCGAGGGCAGGATCATCACCGTGTTCGGCTGTCCGGGAGAGCGAGACAAGACCAAGCGTCCGGTCATCGGCCAGGCCGTCGCCCGACTCAGTGACTACGCCATCCTCACAACCGATAATCCGGCCAGCGAGGACCCCCGCCAGATCGCGGAGCAGATCGAGGCGGGAATGCGCAGGGCCCGGCGCGGGTGCCCGCACGAGATCATCTTGGATCGGGCGGAGGCCATCGCCAGGGCCGTGAGTCTCGCCCGCGGCGGCGACGCGGTGATCCTGGCAGGCAAGGGGCACGAGGAGTATCAGATTATGCAGACCGGTCTCGTCCCCTTCAGCGATCGGGAGGTCGCCCGAGGGGCGCTCCAGGCAGCGAAAAAGGCGGCCGTCTAGATTTGGACACAGAGCGGCAGGGCGGAGAGATCTCCAGTGATGGGGAGGTTCAGGGGAGAGCAAGCTGGAGCAAGCGCTCTGGATTGAAACGCGCCCCCTGAAGGCGCCCCCCCCAGTGCAGGTGGGGGCCGGTGACCCGGCCGGTCGCCCCGACCCAACCGAGGATGTCTCCCCTGGCGAGCTCTTGCCCAACCGCCACCCGATATCCCTGCAGGTGATAGTACATGGTGAAGAGCCCGCCCCCATGGTGGACGATCACCGAGTTGCCGCTGAAGAACAGCTCACCGGCATAGGCCACCACGCCGCGGTTACTCGCCCGGACCGGTGTGCCGGCTGCTGCCTCGAAATCGACGCCGGTATGGGGGCTGCGGGACTGACCGTTGATGATCCGCCGGAGCCCGAATACGCTACTGACTTGCAGCATCCCCTCGAGGGGCGCGATGAAGGCGTGCGACCAGTACGGTTCCCCTTTCCACGTCTCCCAGACCGACGTCAGCACCGCCTCCTCCCGGCGAACCCGTTCGAGGGTTTCCGCATCGAGATCGACCAGCGCCTTGGGGAGTGTGAGATGCTGCAGCGGAAATCGACCGTCCGCCACCGTGATCTGGACCCGGCGGTGATACCGCTGTCCAGACCTTCCCTGGGCCTTCACCTCGACCGGATGAGGGCCGGGTGGGGTTTCGAGGTCCACCGCGAGGAGGATGGTGTACGCTCCTCCTCCCGGAGGCGCGGGGAGGCTCAGGCCCCGGAAGCGCGCCTCGAGCCCGATGAGCGGCTCGGCCGCCGTGACCCGGAGACCCCGAAGGTCGCCCTGCACGACCGGCTTCTCGGGGAGCTTCACCTGGAGATCCGCCCCCACCCCCAGGGGGTGCACCAGAACCAGGAGGCCGAGGGGGAGACTCACCCGCAGTTGCCTCGTCACGGTCCCTCGGGACCGCGTCGGGATGCCTCCTTCCACTACGTCCTCCCTGCCCCGCTCAGGCGGATGGATTCGCCAGGCGTTTCATCTGTCGAATGGCCGCGACCGGATCGGGACTTTGAAAGACAGCCGAGCCCGCCACGAGGATGGATGCCCCTGCCTTGGCGATCCTGGCGCAGTTCTCGGCCTTGATCCCCCCATCCACCTCGAGCTCGCAGCGGAGCTTGAGCGCATCGAGCCGTCGCCGCATCTCTTCCACCTTTTGTTCCACGTGGGGGATGAACCCCTGACCCCCGAAGCCGGGGTTCACGGACATCAAGACGACGAGATCGAGATCGCGGATCACGGGATCGAGGGTGTCGAGGGGGGTGGAGGGATTGAGAGCCACCCCGGCCCTGGTGCCCGTTGCCTTGATCTGCCGGATGGTTCGGTCGAGGTGCGGACAGACCTCGGCATGGACCGTCAGACAGTCACTCCCGGCCTTGGCGAACTCCGCGATGTACCGCTCGGGGTACTCCACCATCAGGTGCACATCGAAGGGAACCGCCGTCCGGGGGCGCAGGGACCGAATCACGTCCGCCCCGTAGCTGATCACGGGGACGAAGTGGCCGTCCATCACGTCGAAGTGGAACAGGTCAGCCTCCTGCTCGACCGCGAGGATCTCCTCCGCCAGGCGGCCATAGTCTACCAGGAGGACTGCCGGTGCGATCTTGGCCATGTTCCCCTCCGGGGCGTTCGTCGTTCAGAGTTCAGGGTTCATGGTAGGGTCGGAATCTGGGACGATGAACCATGAACCGTCAACCATGAACTTGTTCTCTCCGACTATGAACCATGAACCGTGAACTATGAACCCTACTCGGCGACGACGAGCGACACCTCCTCTTTTTCTTTGATCCGCGTCCCGAACAAGGGCTCTTGGAGCACCACCCGTCGGGCCTGAGCGGGGAAGGACTGGTAGGTCACCCGAGGCTCAATGCCCATCTCCTTCAGGATGGCGACGGCCTCTTCCTCCCCCTGCCCGACCAGGTTGGGCATCACATAGAAGCGGTCTTCCTCCCCCAGGCTGATCAGCACGCTCACCGCACTCCCCCGCCGCGTCGGGAAACCGGCCGACGGATCCTGCGCGATCACCACGCCCGTCGGCAGGCTCGTGTGCACCTTGGCGGTAGGCCCGAGGAGCAGACCCTGCTCCGCCAAGAGCCGCTGCGCCTGCGGGAGGGGCTGGCCCGTAATGTCCGGGGCGAGCGTCTCATCGCTTCCCTTACTGATAGCGAGGCGGACCTCGACGTTCCTGCGGACACGCGATCCGCCGGACGGGATCTGGCGGACCACCGCACCCTTCGGGAAGGCCCCATGGTACTCCTCACCGGCCATCCGGGGCTGCAGCCCCACGATCCGGAGCTGGCGGGCCGCCTCCTTCAGCTCCAAGCCGATCACGACCGGGACCTCGATCCGGTCCCGCTCCATGGAGAGATTCATGGCGATGTAGCCGGAGAGGACGGACAACAGGAAGAGCCCGACCCCGATCCCGGAGATCCGCAGGACGGTCTTCGACCACATGGTGATTCCCTCGACCCTCAGTGCCGACGGAGCCGGCCGACAAAGAACCCGTCGGTCTCATGCCGATGCGGCCAGGTGGCGACATGCCCCCCGGTCACCAGCGTGCTTCTCGCCCCTCGGAAGAAAGCCGGCAGGTTGTCCTCGTGGGAGAAGTCCGGATGCCGGGTCAAGAACTGTGCGACGACGTCCGCTCCCTCCTCCGGCTCATGGCTGCACACCGCATATACCAGCGCACCGCCAGTGCGGACGCAGTCCGCCACCCCATCCATGATCGCGCTCTGAAGCTCGGCAAGCCGGGTGATATCCGCCGGCTCCCGATGCCACCGGATCTCCGGGCGCCGCCGGACCGTGCCCAGGCCTGTACACGGGGCATCGACCAGGACCCGGTCTGCCCATTTCCGGAAATGCCCCGCCGCCTCGCGGGCGTCTCCTCGCACCGGACTCACGATGGTCGTGCCGAGGCGCCGCACCCCATCCTGCAGGCGTCGGAGCGCGCGGGGGCTCAGATCGAGGGCTGCCACCTCGCCTCGGTTCTGCATCAGCATGGCGGCCAGCGTCGCCTTGCCGCCACCTCCCGCGCAGACGTCGAGGACCCGCTCCCCCGGTTGCGGATCCAAGACCTGCACGACCAGCGCGGCCGCCTCATCCATCACCCAGAACACCCCTCGTTCCCTTCCCCCACCGGCGAGCAGATTTCCCGCATTCCGGACCCGATACGCATTCGGCACCCAGGGACTCGCCTCCCACTCCGCCCCCGCCCTGGTGAGAAGGCGCTCGACCTCCGCCACACTTCCCCGGAGGGGGTTCCACCCGATTGCGACATGGGGAGTCCGGTTGTTGGCCTCCATGAGCTGCCGCGCCTCTTCCCCCAATTGTTTCAGCCATCGCTCCACCAGCCAGGCGGGGTGGGAATGCCGGACCGAGTATCGCAGGACCGGGTCTTCGGGCAGCTCCTCTTCCCTGAGCGGACCGCGTCGCGTCGAGGCCCGCAGAATGGCGTTGACGAAGGTCTCCGTCCCGCGCCGGGCCAGCCGGACCGTCTCGTGGACCGCCGCGTATCCCGGGACCTTGGTCAGATAAAAGAGCTGGTAGGCCCCGAGCCTCAGGAGATTCCTCACGTCGAGATCGACCGCCTGCAGCGGCCGATCCAGGACGCGTGACAGGAGAAAGTCAATCGTCCCGCGATGGCGCAGGACCCCGTAGGTGAGCTCCGTCGCCAGACCCCGGTCGCGAGGTGTCAGCTTCTGCCGGCCGAGCCGGGCGTCCAGAAGGACATTCGCGTACGCCTTATCCCGCTCGACCCGGACGAGAATTTCCAGGGCGAGGCGTCGTGGATTCCTCCCGGGTGGAGACGAAGGCACTCCCCACCTCCGCGCGATAGCCACGGGAAAACTCCTCGGCCGTCATGACCCGCCTCCCCTCCGGCTGCAGCCGGGTGAGGAGAAGCGTCCCCTGGCCCGTCGCCACCTCGACCCCCATCCCCTTGCGCACTGAAACGATGGTGCCCGCACGCGGTGGATGGTCGCCGGGCAGCGGCTCCGCCCCGAGAACCCGCACCAGTCGGCCACGGTAGAAGGTGTGGGCCCCGGGCTGGGGCGCGAGGCCCCGGACCAGGTTCCAGAGATCACCTGCGCTTCGGGACCACTCGAGACGCCCGATGTCCGGAGGAAGCCTCGGCGCGTAGGTGGCCTCGGCTTCGTTCTGTGGACTCTTCGTCACTTCCCCGCGCTCCACGGCGCGTAACGTCTCGATGAGTGCCTCGGCCCCCAGAGGTGCCAGACGATCCTCCAGGGTTCCCGCGGTATCCTCTGCGGCGATCGGGATCGTCCGCTGGAGCAGGATCGGTCCGGCGTCCAGGGCCTCGACGATCTCCATGATCGTCACGCCCGTCACCGTCTCCCCCCGAATCAGCGCCCAGGGGATGGGGGCCGGCCCGCGGTACTTCGGGAGCAGGGATGCATGGACATTGAGGCATCCCTGTGGGGGAATGTCGAGGATCGCTCGGGGGAGGAGCTGGCCAAAGGCGACCACCACCAGCACTTCGGGTCTCACCCGTCGGAGGCGGCCCGCCACCTCTGCGTCTCTGATCTTCACCGGCTGGATCACGGAAAGGCCCGCCGCCTCGGCCGCCCGCTTGACGGCCGGCGTGCGGAGCACTTTCCCACGGCCGGCAGGGCGGTCCGGCTGGGTCACGACCAGCATTACCTCGTGCCCCGCCTGAAGGAGGCGGGTGAGCGAGGAGACGGCGAATGCCGGCGTCCCCATGAAGATCACCCGCATAGGGCCCGCACCGTCTCCTCCATGTGCGTGAGGTGCGTCCCGCCCCAAAAGACCCGGCCGCACCCCTCACAATGAAGGAAGACGTCATGATGGCGAAAGATGTACTCCGGGACCCGTCCCGCGGCACGGGCCTTCGCGAGGGGGGCGAGGGATCGATTACAGCGCAGACACCGGCTCCCCAGCCGCGGTCCCATGCTGAGCCCGAGCTCGCCGGCCACCTGTCTCAGCTGCTCCCACACCCGATCATGGCGGACAAAGAGCATCGGGCAGAGACGCCGCCGCATGAGGAGTCGCGTATCCCGCGTCAGGAGGATCCGCCCCTCGCGCCGCGCAAGAGCGACGAGCCGACCGTCCTGGGCATCCCGGAAATACAGGGTGTCGTACCCCAGGATGCGGAGCCACGTGGCCAGCCTGCCCAGCATGCTGTCCGCGATGAAGCGTGCATCCCCCGCATCCATGGCCGAACCCCCTCACCAAGCCATCACCATAGCACACCACCCCGGTCCTGAACAGGGGGTCTTGCCATCCTAACACCCAATACCGAACACCCAACACCCGGTCGTGGGCGTGGATTCGCGTTGACACCGTCCCTCTCTTCGGTACTATGTAAGCCCAGGTAGGAGCAATCAGTATGGTTCAGGAACCCGCGGAACGGATCACCATTCTGACCCGTGTGCAAGGGCGGCCGGTCCTGGATAGCCGCGGGGCAGAGGTGGGAACGCTGAAGGACCTGGTGGTGCTCTTTCGAGGGATGTATCCCCGGGTGAGCAAGCTGAGCATCGCCCGGGCGAGTGGGGGCGACTTGCTCGTCCCCTGGGAAGCCGTCGCCGAGATAGCGGTGACCCCAGGTGGGACCACCATGATCTTGGATCGGCCCACCGAAGAACTCATCCCGAGCGATCTCAAGGCAAACGAGATGGCGCTCGGGAGAAACATCCTGGACAAGAAGGTGATGGATACCCATCGCTGGCGTGTCGTCCGGGTCAACGATGTGCAGCTCGAGTGGCGAGAGGGGGGCTACCACGTGCTGGCGGTGCTCGCCGGCATGCGCAGCTTGCTTCGCCGCCTCTTCGCCGAAGGTCTCGTCCGGTCGATCGTCTCCACCTTTGGCATCACGATTCCTAGGGATGTCGTCTCCTGGGAGCATGTGGAGCCCATCGAGACCGAACTCACCCGGGCCCGAAAGCAGGCCGTCTACACCAAGCTGGCTCAGCTGCACCCGGCGGACATCGCCGATATCGTGGAGGAACTGAACCCCAGCGAGCGAGCGGTCATCCTCGACGCCCTGGACGCCGAGACGGCGGTCGAGGCCCTGACAGAGACCGAGCCCGAGGTCCAGGCGGGAATCATCCAGATGCTCGAGCCAGAGCGGGCGTCGGACATCCTGGAGATGATGGAGCCGGATGAAGCCGCGGATGTCCTGGGAGACCTCTCGCAGGCCAAGGCTCAGGAGCTTCTCCAAGAGATGCAGCCGGCCGAGGCGGAGGATGTGGCAGAACTCCTGGAGCATGAAGAAGACACTGCCGGTGGACTCATGACCACCGGATACGTGACCCTGCGCCCTGAACCCACCGTGAGCCAGGCCCTGGAGGTGCTCCGGACCGTGGCGGACGAGGCGGAGACGATCTACTATTTCTACGTGACCGACCCCTCAGAGCGGCTCGTGGGAGTCCTGAGCCTGCGAGAGCTATTGGTGGCCAAAGCAGACCAGCGGCTGGACGAGATCATGGTCACCCAGTTCGCCACCGTCAGATCCGAGGCTACCATCCAAGAGGTGGCCGAGACCCTCTCGAAATACAACCTCATGGCCCTGCCGGTGGTGGACGCGGAAGGGAGGCTTGAGGGGATCGTGACCGTTGATGACGTGCTCAACGATCTAATCCCAATGATATGGAAGCGGCGGGCGGCGAAAAAGTACATTTAGGGCGCTCTCAACCGGAGGATCCTCCAGACCGCTCGGAAGGCGACGGGCACGATCGCTCCCCAGCGCCGCGGTCCGGGCGGAACAAGGCGCTTCATGCGAATGCCCTACCGGCACAAGCGTCGGCTCCTCGTCTTTTTGTCGATCATGGGGCCGGGGATCATCACGGCCAGCGTGGACCAGGACGCCGGTGGCATTGCCACCTATTCCCTGGCGGGCGCCCACTACGGCTACAGCCTGCTCTGGACCCTCTTCTTCACCACGATCAGTCTCGCCGTGGTGCAGGAGATGGGGAGTCGCATGGGCGTGGTGACCGGCAAGGGCCTGGGGGAGCTGATTCGGGAGCGCTACGGCGTCCGCGCAGCCGTCCTGATTCTTGCTACCGTCGTCCTTGCCAACCTGGCCAATACCATTGCCGAATTTGCGGGCGCGGCGGCGGCCTTTGAGATCTTCGGCATCCCCCGGCTCCTCTCCGTTCCCCTGACTGCCTGCTTCGTCGCCTGGCTCGTGATCCAAGGCACCTACGCTAGAGTCGAGCGCGTGTTCCTGATCGCGAGCGCGCTGTACCTGCTCTATGTCATCTCTGCCTTCCTCGCCACGCCTCCCTGGGGCGAGGTGTTGTTGCAGACGATCCGCCCCTCCTTCCACATGGACCAGGACTATCTCCTCATGGTGATCACCCTCGTCGGAACCACCATCACGCCCTGGATGCAATTTTACGTGCAGTCCTCTACCGTGGACAAAGGACTCCGATGGAAAGAGTACAAGTACGCCCGCCTCGATGTGATCCTGGGGGCCTGCGTGGCCACGGGTGTGGCTTACTTTATCATCGTGGCGTGTGCGGCCACGCTTCACGCGCACGGCGTCCGGATCGAAACCGCCGCGGATGCGGCCCGGGCCCTGGAGCCCTTCGGGGGACGCTACGCCAGCCTCCTCTTCGCCCTGGGCCTCCTCAATGCCTCGATCTTCTCGGCCGCCGTCCTCCCCTTGAGCACCGCCTATGCCGCCTGCGAGGCGTTAGGCTGGACCACCGGCGTCGATCGGCGGCCCGCTGAGGCACCAGGATTTTTTGCCATCTATCTGGTCATGATCGGGATGGGCGCCGCGACCATCCTCTGGCCCGGCCTTCCCCTCATCCCGATCATGTTCTTCTCCCAGACCCTGAACGGCATCCTCCTCCCGTTCATCCTGGTCATCGTGCTCCAGCTCGTCAACGACCGCGAGGTCATGGGGGCGGCCGTCAATTCCCCCCTCGTGAACCTGATCGGCTGGGGCACGGCCTTCCTGATGTCGGTCCTCACGATCTTGCTCCTCATCACCTCGATCATTTGACAGGCCACACCTAGGCTCTGATGGCCCGTTGGCCGCAAGCCGTTCTTGGGGATGGTGCTCTAAGTCATTGCCATTCCTGGGATAGGCTGCCATTAATGACTCCTTTAATAGGGGCTTGACTTATTAAAGTTGTCGGGCTAAAACTTTAATAGCCATTTAAGGAATTCAAGGCCTCGTTAATAGCCTTTTCGAGGACAGCCATGAACCCAGAAGAATTCAGGGCCAGCACGAGCGGAAAGGTGATTCGAACTATAGAGGGGTACTGGGCATTTGTGCCTCATCCCTTGCCTCCCCCTATCGCATACGATCGTGAAACGGTAGAACTACTTTCCGATGCCGACCGGGGGCTTGGAAGGCTCGCCGGGATCGGACAGCTACTCCCTAACCCGCACCTCCTCATTACACCGTACATCCGGCGGGAAGCTGTGCTGAGTTCCCGAATTGAAGGCACGCGAGCATCACTTTCGGACTTACTGTATTTTGAGGCGGCTGAAGAGGAACCCCCGAGCGCACCCGACGTTCAAGAGGTCCGAAATTATGTTCGGGCAATGGAATACGGGCTGAAACGGCTGGAGAAGCTGCCGCTCAGTCTTCGACTCGTTCGTGAGATTCACGCGCAACTGATGGCAGGTGTCCGAGGCGCAGAGAGGAGGCCGGGTGAGCTCAGACAGGTTCAAAACTGGATCGGTCCACCCGGCTGTAGTCTAGCCGAGGCAACCTTCGTTCCGCCCCCCGTCAGTGAAATGGAAGCGGCCCTTGGTGAATGGGAGAAGTTCCTGCACGACGCAAAGGATATGCCCCCGCTGGTTCAGTGCGCTCTCATGCATTACCAGTTCGAGGCGATTCACCCGTTTGTTGACGGGAACGGACGTGTTGGACGGCTCTTGATAACCTTTTTCCTGTGCGAGCGGGGGCACCTGCCCCAGCCCCTGCTTTATCTCAGCGCTTTCTTTGAGCAACACCGGGCTGAATACTATGGACGGCTTCTTGGGGTGAGCAGGTTCGGGGATTGGATGGGCTGGATCAAGTTCTTCCTGCAAGGGATTGCAACACAGGCCTCCGCCGCGGCAGATGATTCCCGGCGCATCATCGCCTTGCAAAGGCGCTATCGGGAACTCCTCCAGCAGCGCAAGGCAAGTCCCACGGCTATCGCCACTATGGAAGAGCTGTTTCTTAACCCGTATGTCACCGCGACACGTCTGTCAAAGCGCTTGAAAGTCTCGTTCCCTGCGGTCCAGTCAACTATTGACTGGTTGGTCAAGGCCGGCGTGCTGCGGGAGATTACGGGGCGACAGCGAAACCGCATCTATTGCTCCGAGGAGCTCCTGCGTGCTATCGAGGGAAAACCAGCATCGCCGAAGACGAGCCGGCGGAAAAAGGACCATTCCTGACGATGGATTCAACTATCTCCTTCCGCCACGCTGAGGACGGCACCGAAACCTTACTCGCGGTCTAGCAGCAGCACCGGTCCTTGACGGTCTGGTCTCCGTGAGGACTCAGCCGGACGTGAGGGAATAATGAAGCGGAAGCGGTATCCGCGGGCGATCAAAGAGTGGCCGGAAGAGGAGAGACCTCGCGAACGCCTGCTCAAGTATGGCCCTCAGCAGCTGACGACGGCCGAACTCCTCGGCATCCTGTGTCGCACCGGCGTCAGAGGGCAAAGCGCCGTCGATCTCGGGCGAGAACTCTTGCACACCTTTGGGGGCTTGCGGGGCCTCTCCGCCGCCGATGCACACGACCTGCGCGCGATCAAGGGTTTGGGGAGTGCCAAGATCGCTGAACTGCAGGCGGCCCTCGAACTCGGCCGCCGCTCCCTTAGCGAGGCCAAGCAGATCAAGGGAAAGGTGGAGTCCTCAGAGGATGTCCATGCCTTTCTCTTGCCCCAGATGCGCGATCTCAAGCGGGAAGTCTTTCGGGTGCTGCTCCTCAACGGCCAGAATGAGATCGTCGACGTTCGCACGGCGAGTGAAGGCTCGCTCACGGAAAGTCCGGTCTATCCTCGCGAGATCATGCAGCTGGCGAATCGCCACCATGCCGCGGCCCTCATCGTTGCCCACAACCACCCGTCGGGCAATCCCAAACCGAGTGCCACCGACAAGGCAATCACCGAAGAACTGGTCTTCGCCGGGAGGATCATGCGGGTCAAGGTCCTGGACCATGTTATCATCGGGGACGATCGCTACTTCAGCTTTGCGGATGCCGGGCTGATCGCCGAGTACGAGCGCGCCTACGACCGCCGCCGAGGAGTCCGCCATGACTGAGCGAACCGATAAGCGTCGCTCACCGCGTGCTGCCTGTGACCTGGCGGTGGAGTACGCGGTCAGAGGTGCCCGCACCCATCAGGGGCGGATAACGAACATCGGGACTCACGGAACGCTGCTCACGACTCAGGGGCCCATTCCCCCCGTCGGTGCCGACGTGCTCCTCCGCTTCCACCTCCCTCTCAGCCACCGCCCCGTCCAGACCCTCGGCAAAGTGAAGTGGGCAACCCCAGGGAACGCCGGGATGGAGTTTCTTCATCTGGGCCTTCAGGAAAAGGACGAGATCTGGAGGTACTACGCGAGAGAGTCGGCACTGCACCGGACCCACGATGCCTGGCGTGAGGTGATAAAGCGATCGGAACCACCCGAGAGCGAGCCTGAAGAGATCCAGTGATCCGTCCGGGGACGTGGCCGGCTGGCTGTCAGGCGCCTTCCCCCTCTCTGCCCCCGGGGGCCCCATAGGAGCGAATCAGCGCCCCCAGGGCTTGCTCCGTTGCCGGGGTGAGATCGAGGAATTCCACCCCGGTCTGATAGTACAGAGACCCTTCCGGTTCGCGTCGACTTACCCGGCTGTGGACCACGCGACACCGGATGGTCATGGGCTCCGCGGCGGAGGTGGGCAGATCAAGGAAGCAGATGGCATCGACCCGGAGCATGCCCTGGTGCTCGACAAGGGCTCCTGTCACGCTGAGATCGAGCACCTCCGCCTCCTGGGGGGTCGTGATAGCCCCTGAGACGCCACGAATGCGAAAGCGGACAACCCGCCGCCTTTGAGGCCCGTTGCTCATCTGTCCCCTCCACGCATGTGCTGATCGGCCTTCGCGTGTTGTTCCCTCGGCCGTCCACGATTACTGCTGAGAAGGCGTGCGACCGCGGTCTACGAGCGGCAGCCTATCGCCTCATGCAAATTTCATGCAAATTTTCTGCCAGCCGTGGAATGCCTTGAATCGCTAAGGGTTCCCTGCAATGTTCGAGAACCGCCACCTGGGGTGGCCGCCTTCACGGCAGGACAACCGGGAGGGGGGTGCAGAAGGCCTCCGTGCCTATGCATTTGCAAACAAAGGCATGAAGGCGAGGAAGCATCTTTACTATGGCACCCGTCTTGCTACTGAGCCGGGTGAGAACGGTGAACCTCCCTGTGGCCGAGGGCGAGAACGGGCGGCGGGTCCACGGGAGGGGGAAGTGCTCAGACGAACCGCTGTCGGGGAGGGGTAAGGACCGTGCAGGTCGTAGAAAAAGAAAAGCTGTCAAAAAGTCGGGCCCTTGCCCTCCTCCGCTACACGCTGATCATCGCCACGGCCTACCTGCTGCTGGTCGAGCACGAATTCTCCTCCCTCCCGACCGGCGTCTTCCTGCTGATCCTCGCCGCCCTCGCATCGAATGTGATGATGACGCGGTTGCCGGCGCGGATCACCGACTCCACGGCCTTCTACGCAGGGATTGTCCTGGCCGACACCCTCTGGATCACGGCGGCGCTCCTGATCAGTGGGCTTTTTCGGGCCGAATTCTTTTACCTGTACTTCTTTGTGCTGCTCTTGGCAGCGATTGGCGAGAATCTCGCACTGATCGCCATCGGCACCGTCGTGGTGTGCGCGTCGTATGCCTACATCCTCTCGGCGACCGGCGATTTCCCATCGCTCTGGACTCCGCGGTTGCTAATTCGCGTCCCGTTCCTCTTCACCGCAGCGGCATTCTACGGCTACCTCGTTGAGCGCGTGCGTCGCGAGCGGCAGCGCGCCCGTGAGGAGGCGCAGACCGTGGAGCGCCTTCAGGAAATCCAGGGGCACCTCGCTGAGCGGGCCCGAGAAATGGAACGAGCCAATCAGGAGCTGGCAAACGAAATTGTCGAGCGCAAGCGGGCAGAGGCGGCCCTGCAGGCGGCGAAGGAATATGCGGAAACCCTTATCCACAGTTCCCTGAACATGATCGTCTCCGTGGACGCGAACCGGAACATCGTCGAGTTCAACCGGGCGGCCGAAGAGGCTTTTGGGTACAGCAAGGCGGAGGTGTTGGGCGAGCCCGTGGACCTCCTGTACGCCGACCCATCCGAGGGCTCCCAGGTGTCCAGCGCCATCTTGACACAGGGGCGATTTAGCGGAGAGATCGGCAACAGGCGGAATAACGGAGAGATCTTTTACTCGTACCTCTCGGCCTCGGTGGTCCGCGACGCGAACGGCAACATTGTGGGGGGGATGGGCATATCCCGGGACATCACCGAGCGGAAACGAGCGGAGGAATCCCTTCGGGAGAGCAACCGTCGCCTGGAGGAGGCGCTTGCCGAGCTCAAGGCGACGCAACAGCAAGTCCTGCAGCAGGAGCGCCTCCGTGCCCTGGGCGAGATGGCAAGCGGCATTGCCCACGACTTCAACAACGCGCTGTCTCCGGTCGTGGGGTTCACCGAGGTGCTGCTCGATCGCCCCGAATATCTCGACAACAAGGAAAAGGTGACGCGCTATTTGAAAATGGTCAACACCTCCGCGCAAGACGCCGCCAACGTTGTCCGCCGCCTGCGCGAGTTTTACCGCAACCGCGATGAGGAAGAGCTCCTTCTGCCCATCAACCTCAACGATTTGGTTGAACAAGTGATCATGCTGACCCAGCCCCGGTGGAAAGACCAGGCGTTGGCGAGCGGCGTCACTCTCCGCGTTGAAACGGACCTGCAGAATGTGGCCCGTGTCACCGGCAACGAAAGCGAACTACGGGAAGTGTTGACCAACCTGATCTTGAACGCGGCGGACGCCATGGCCGAGAGCGGAACGATCACCCTTCGTACCCGTTCTGACGGTACCCATGTCGTCCTGGAGGTCACCGACACCGGGACCGGAATGACCGAAGAGGTTCGCCAGCGATGCCTGGAACCTTTCTTCACCACGAAGGGCAAACGCGGGACCGGCCTGGGGCTGGCGATGGTGTACGGCATCATCCGCCGGCACCAGGGGACGCTTTCCATTGAGAGCGAGCCAGGCCGGGGGACGACTGTCATCATCCGCCTGCCGGTCCATCTGGAACAAGGGGCAAGAGCTAGGACACACGAGGCGAAAACCGCCTCCCGTCGGTGGCACCTCCTCGTCGTCGATGACGAACCGGCGCTGCGCGAGGTCGTGACCGAGTATCTGGCCGCCGACGGGCATCACGTCGAGACCGCGACGAACGGACGCGAAGGGCTCGAGAAGTTCCTTGCAGGCCGGTTCGACGTGGTCGTGACGGATCAGGGGATGCCCGAAATGTCCGGCGACCAACTGGCAGCTGCCATCAAACGGGTTGCCCCAAATACATCCGTCATCCTGCTGACCGGATTCGGCGACATCATGAAAGCTGCCGGTGACCAGCCCGTGGATGTCGACACCATCCTGACCAAACCCGTGACGGTGAGCGCGATGCGGCAGGCGCTGGCCAAGGTGATGGGAGAGTAGTCAAATCGCATGCCGAGGGGTGCTGACCGGCCGGCCCTCGGGCAGCGTGCGCGCCTTGTCAAAGCGGTCGCACGGTGGCGTGTGGAACAGTAACCCGGGCAAGGTGTCGGGGTCGGGGTAGAGGACCTCCCAGTACCCCCCGGCGATCTCGCCCTGGAGCTGGCCGGGCGCCCACCCCGAGACTCCGAGACACGCCACCACCTGCTCGAGGCGTGCTGTCCCGGCCGCGAGGTCCCGCAGCAGGTCAGGGGTCCGGGTCACGCCCACCTTGCCCAGGCTCCAGGAGGGAGTCCATCTCCCCGGGGGGGTGTGGATAAAGGAGATTTCGCTGTCCCGGCCGACGGGGCCCCCGTACAGCACCTCAGACTCGGCGTACCGCTCGAACGTGCCGCGGTCGCGGAAGGAGAGATTCATCTGGGCCATGAGGCGGCCCAGACTCTGATGGTCCGGCTTGTTGACCATCAGGCCCGCGGAACCCTGCTGCCCGTGGTCGAACAGGAGCACGACCGAGTCCCTGAACGGCGGGGTCCGGATCTTGGCGATGAGCAGCGCCCCCGGGACCGCCGGTTTTTCCCCTCCGCGTGCGCGAGACGGGGCGAGGAGGACGGAAAGGCTTCCAAGCCCCACGATGGACAGAAACGTCCTGCGGTTCACATGCCGTGGCATGGGGTAGGGTCGCCTCCTGCGCTACACGGAACAGGTCGAGGTGCTCAGGTGAGATCGGGCCCGAGAACCAGAAAGGCGAATCGAGTCAGCGCCCTTGACGAAGCTCTGCAATCCGCCTCCGGATGGCCGAGTCCTCTGGCGACGCTGGCTCGAGCTGAAGGAACCGCTCGTACGCGACGATCGCCTCGGCGAACCTGCCCTCCCTGTCGAAAAGGAGGGCGAGCGCCCGGTAGAGCGCAGGGTCTGTCGGATCCTGCCGGATCGCGGCCTCGTATGCGCGAATCGCGTCCTCGATTCTGCCGAGCCCCTCATAAAACTGGGCCCGCTCGCGGTGTATCGCGGGGGAGGACCCCGCCACCGATGGAACGACGGTCGGCCTAGCCGTGAGGGCCACGAGCGCGACCCCAAGGACGAGCACACAGACCCCCAGCAGAAAGAAACTGATCCGCCAATCGAGCCAGAACTGCGAGAGAGGGATCCGGCGTCCGCGCGGTACCGGCGATTTGGGGACGTTCGCCATAGTCAGGCCTCTTCCCATCGATGCGTGACTTTCCCATGCTAGAGAAGCGAACAGGCCTTGTCAATGACGTCAACCCGGAGAGTCGCCCACAGTCGGCGTGCGACGATCATCTTGCGCGGGGCGCCCGGCCAGATTCGGGTTGCAAATTGGCGGGGAACGCGTTAGCTTCAGGCGAAGACGCCGCGCGGGCGCATCGGGGAGACGCGATGATTCAGATGTTCCATGTCTCCAAGATCTACCCCAAGGAGGTCGTGGCCGTCTCGGACATCACGCTCCACATCCAGCGGGGGGAATTCGTCTTTCTCTCCGGCCCGAGCGGCGCCGGAAAGACCACGCTGCTCCGCCTCATCTTCCGGGATGAGTTGCCGACCTCGGGCCAGATTCTCGTCAACGGCCGCAATGTCGTCCGGCTCCGGGAGAGCAAGCTGCCCGCGCTCCGCCGCAGCATCGGCGTCATCTTCCAGGACTTTAAACTCCTCATGGACCGGACCGTGTACGACAATCTTCACCTCGTCGCCCGGGTGCTGGGCGTCCCCGAGGCCGTCAGCCGGCGCAAGATCGGCCGCCTCTTGAAAGAGGTTGGCCTCCTGCAGAAGGCCGACGAGATCCCCTACAAGCTCTCGGGAGGGGAACAGCAGCGGGTCGCCATCGCGAGGGCCCTGATGAGCGACCCCGCCATCCTGCTGGCGGACGAGCCGACCGGCAACCTCGACCCGGACCTGGCCCTGGACGTCATGCGCCTCTTGATCGAGGTGAACATCCGCGGAACCACGGTCGTGGTGGCGACCCACAACCGCAGACTCGTCTCCGAGATGGGCCAGCGCGCTCTCATCCTGAAGCAGGGCCGCTTGATGGAGGAGACTCACTGACCGATGGTCTGGGAGCGGTTGCGGCATCTCCTGGATGAGACCCTCCTGAACTTTCGGCGGGGAGGCTGGGGCGTGGTCGCCTCCATCGGAGCGATCACCGTGGCCTTCCTGGTGACCGGAACCTTCCTCCTGCTCACCCTGAACTTGGGCACCGTGGTGGCGCAGTGGGCGGAGGACTTCCAGGTCATCGTCTTTCTCACCGATGCGATCACGCCCGAGCAGGTGACGCTTCTCCGAAAACGCCTGGAGGGCGAGCTGGCGGTTCGGGAGGTGACGTACGTCTCACGGGAGGAGGCCCTGGCCGACTTTCGGAAACAGATCCGAGGCCAGGAAAGCCTGTTGGAGGGGCTGAAGACCAATCCGCTGCCGGCCTCTTTTCAGCTCCGGATTCAGAAACAGCACCAGACGGCCACCGCCTTGGGCCAACTCGCCGTCTCGCTCAGGCGGATGGAAGGCGTCGAAGACGTCCTCTACGGTCAGGAGTGGGTGGACCGGCTGACCAGCCTTGTTCAGGTGATGAAGATCCTCGGGATCGTGATCGGTGCCGTGTTGGGCATCGCTTCGCTCTTTATCGTGGCCAACACCATCCGGTTGGCCGTCTATGCGCGGGCGCAAGAAATCGAGATCATGCGCCTGGTCGGGGCGAGTCGAAGCTACATCCAGATCCCCCTCATCCTCGATGGGACACTCCAAGGCGGGCTGGGGGCCGCGCTCGCCCTGGGGATGCTCTACGTCTTGTTCAGGGCTACCCTGTGGCAACTAGGGGCGTCGGCCCCGCTCATCTTCTCGGGAGCGGAACTGGGCCGGTTCCTCGATGTCGAGTATCGGATGGGCATAGTCGGCGTCGGGGCACTCCTGGGGGCCGTGGGGAGCCTGGTGGCGGTTCGGCGATTTCTCAGGGCGTAAGAAGGGGGAGATGAGACACAGCCGCGTTGCCGTGCCGATCGCGCTCGCGATCCTGCTCCTCACCGGGGGCCTCCAGGCCAATGAGCACGGAACGTTACGCGAGAAGAAACAGAGCCTGGAGAGGCTGAAGAAGGAGATCGCGGAGGAGCGGAAGAAGGCCCATGAGACCGCCGCCAAGGAGGCGGCTGTCGAGGCCACCCTGAAAAGAATCCAAGAGCAACTGGACAAGAAGACGCAGGAGCTGACCACGCTGGAAACGAACCTGCGGGCCGAGGAGCGGGCGCTGCGCGAACTCAGGCAGGAGACCACGCGCACCGAACGCCAGCTGGATGAGATTACGGAGCGGTGGGCCGGCCGGCTGCGGGCCTTGTATAAGCAGGGGCAGTACGGTATCTTCCGCCTCCTCTTCTCTGCCGAGAGCGTCACCGACATGGTGCGCCGGATGAAGTATCTCAAGATCATCACGGCCCAGGATCGGACCCTGAGCGACCGCTACGCCGTGACGGTCACGGACCTCGGCAAGAAGCAGACGACCCTCGAGTCCCGCCGGGCTGCCCTGGAAAAGAGTCGGAACCGCATCCGGGCGACCGAGGCGGCGATCGCTGATGAGAAGTGGCGGCAGCGGATCCTGCTGGCCAGACTCCGCGAGGAGAAGGAGGGCTACCTCACCTCCGTCCGGGAGCTCGAGACCGTTTCGACCCGCCTGCAGGAACTGATCAACCAACTGAGCAAGCGGGCGAAGGCGGCCCCGAAGCCGTCGCCCGCCCTGCCGAGTGGCGCCTTTGCCGCCGTCAAGGGCAAGCTCCCCTGGCCCACCACCGGAGACGTGGCCTCCCGCTTTGGCCGGAACCAGAACGCCAAGTTCAACACGGCGACCTTCAACAAGGGGGTTGGCATTCGTGCCCCCATGGGCCAGCAGATCCAGGCGGTTCATGACGGCACGGTCCTCTACGCCGACTGGTTCCGGGGCTACGGCAAGCTGATCATCGTGGATCACGGAGAGGAGTTCTACTCCCTCTATGCCCACGCGTCGGACCTGCTGGTCGAGGTGGGGGATGCGGTGCGGGTTGGCCAGCTGATCGGACGGGTTGGAGAGACTGGCTCCCTCGAGGGTCCCCAGCTCTATTTTGAGGTCCGCTACCGGGGCGAGCCGCAGGACCCCCTCGCCTGGCTCTCCCCCCGCCACTGAAATTTTCCCCTGAGGGGCCATACTCCTGTGGTATACTGCTCTGTGTCTTTCCGATCTTTGTCTTTCCGAGGGCTAAACCCAGGTACAGAGCGACATGGGCGCAGAGGAGGTCCCAACGATGGTCTCCGGGAAGTTGACACGGCGGATCAGGGTTGTGCTGGTACTGGCATTGTTGACGGTGGTGATCGTCACCAGCGGTGTTCACCACCGGGTCGTGGCGACGGATGACACCTACGACACGCTCAAGGTCTTCTCCGAGGTCCTCACGCTGGTGCGGCAAAACTACGTCGAATCGACCAACTCCAGGGAGCTGATCTTCGGGGCGATTCGGGGCATGCTGGAGTCGTTAGACCCCCACAGCTCTTTCATGCCGCCCGAGCTCTACAGGGAGATGCAGATCGAGACCCAGGGGAGCTTCGGCGGGCTCGGGATTGAGATTACGGTCCGAGAGCGGTATCTCACCGTGGTCGCCCCCATCGAGGGGACCCCGGCGGACCGGGCCGGGATCGTCGCCGGCGATCGCATCATCCGCATCGACGCCGCCCCGACCAAGGACATGACGCTCGTCGATGCGGTGCGCAAGCTCCGGGGACCCAAGGGAACCCCGGTGACCATCACGATCCTCCGCGAGGGGCAGGACCCCTTTGACGTCGCCGTCACCCGCGACATCATCGAAGTGCACAGCGTGCGCACGTCGGTCCTCGGGGAGGGGATCGGGTACGTCCGACTGATCTCCTTCCAGGAACGGACCGGCCGGGATCTGCAGGACGAGCTTAAGGCCCTCAAGGAGAAGGGGATGCGCGGCCTCATCCTCGATCTGAGGAACAACCCCGGAGGGCTCCTGACGCAGGCGGTGCAGATCACGGATCTCTTCCTGGAGAAGGGCAAGCCCATCGTCTATACGGAGGGGCGGGCGAAGAGTCAGAATCTGAGTTTTGTGGACCAACATGACAATCCCCAGGACTTCCCCATGGTGGTGCTGGTGAACAAAGGCTCCGCCAGCGCCTCCGAGATCGTCGCGGGAGCGCTCCAGGACCACCAGCGGGCGGTCGTGGTGGGGACCCAGACCTTTGGCAAGGGGACGGTGCAGACCGTGATTCCGCTGAACGATGGCTCCGGGCTCAGGCTCACCACCGCCAAATACTTCACCCCCAATAAGCGTGCCATCGATGGCGCCGGCCTCACTCCGGACATCGTCGTCGAGCCTCCCAAACCACCGACGCCCACCAAGACCGAGGGCCCAACAAAGGACCGGCGGCAGGAGACCATCGGCGAACAGGAAGGGGATCCGTCCCGGCCGTTAGGCCGGAGCGCCCCCGACCCCAAGAACGACCCGCAACTCGGCCGCGCCGTGGAGGTCCTCAAGGCGATCCTGATCTACGAACGGGTCCCGGGAGGAAAGATGGCGTCCGGCTAACGGGACCAGTGATGAGTGATTGGTGGTTGGTGATTGGTCACCAACCACTGCTTTTCAGCCTATGGCGCAGTTGGTTCTGGGCATCGAGACATCGTGTGATGAGACCGCGGCGGCGGTGCTGGAAGGCGGGCACAAGATCCGGTCCAGCATCGTGGCATCCCAGGCAAAGGTGCATGCCCCCTACGGTGGGATCGTGCCAGAGCTGGCCTCCCGTCGCCATCTGGAGACGATCGGCCCGGTCATCCGACTGGCGGTCCACGAGGCCGGCATAGAGTTCGGTGACCTTACCGGGCTCGCCGTCACGGTCGGCCCCGGCCTGGTCGGGTCTCTCCTCGTGGGGGTCTCCGCGGCCAAGGCGTTGGCCTACACCCTCGGAAAGCCGCTGGTGGCGGTCAATCACATTGAGGGACATCTGTACGCGGGTCTCCTCGACCACCCGCACCTCGAGCCCCCCTATGTGGCCCTGGTGGCGTCGGGGGGCCACACGCACCTCTACCACACCGAAAGCCCCGGGACCTACCACCTGTTGGGCTGTACACGAGATGACGCGGCCGGAGAGGCCTTTGACAAGGTCGCGAAGATTCTCGGTCTCCCCTACCCCGGGGGCCCCCACATCGAGCAGGCGGCGCTGCGTGGAGATCCGAGAGCGGTCCCCCTTCCGCGGCCGATCCTCCGCCATGGATCGCTAGACTTCAGCTTCAGCGGCCTCAAGACCGCGGTGATTCACTATCTTGACTCCTCTTCCCTGAGCCCCCAGCTCGTGGCGGACATCGCGGCCAGCTTCCAGCAGGCGGTCGTGGACGTCCTCACGCGCAACGCCATCAAGGCCGCGCAACGTGTCGGGGCATCGCGGATCCTCTTGACGGGCGGGGTGGCATGCAACCAAACGCTCAGACAACACCTGGCGAGAAGGGCGAACCGCGAAAACCTGGAAGTGTACTGGCCCCGGCCCGAGCTCTGCACCGACAACGCCGCCATGATCGCCGCCGCCGGGTCCTACCGCCTCGGCCGAGGCGAGGTGGCACCGCTTGACCTCAATGCCGCTGCCGACCTCCCCCTCTGCTAAGAAGTTCATGGTTCAGAGTTCATAGTTCAGAGTCGACGGATCAAGGCCTGAAAGACCCTCTCCCCACCATGAACCATGAACTATCAACCCTGAACTGAACTACTGGTCGAAGCGGACCTGGATATAGGCCTTCTGTTTGAGCTCAGCCAGATATGCATCCAGGCGTTGCCTGAGCTTTTCGAGGAACACGCGCTGGCGGATCTGCTCACGGGCTTCGGCGCTCGGGGTATCGCCGGCCATCCGCTCCTCGACCTTGATGATATGGAAGCCACCCGCGGTCTGGATAATGTCGCTGACGCCCCCTGGCTTGAGCGAGAAGGCGACCGTCTCCAGAGCGGAATCCATGTCTCCCTGTCGGATGATCCCCACGTGACCACCTTCTGAGGCCGCCGCGCCGTCGGAGTACTCCGCGGCGACTCTCCCAAAGTCCTCCCCACCCCTGATCCGTTCCGACGCCTCCGCGGCCCGTGTCCGGGCGCGCGCCACGTCCTCGGAGGAAGGCTCCTCGGGGATCCCGATGAGGATATGCCGGATCCGCACAGACGGGGGCTGCTGAGACCCCCCGGCCCGCGTCTGGGAATACCGCGCCACCTCCTCGTCGGACACGACGACGCTGGTGCGCACCTTCCGGGTGATCAGGCGATCCACCGCGAGCTGTTCCCACACCCTGGTTCTGAACTCCTCCGGGGTGAGATTCTCCCGCGCGAGGGCCTCGGTGAACTGGGCACTGGTGGTGAGTCCATTCTCCTTCTTGATCTGTTCTACGGCCGCCGTCACCTCGGACTGCTCCACGACGACCTTTTCCTTCTTCGCCTCTTGGAGCTGTAACCGGCGAAGGATCAGGGCATCGAGGATCTGTCGCTGAGTAATCTGCATCTGTCTCGCGCGGGTGTCCTCGCCCAGCTCCTCGCGGATCCGCTGAATGAAAGGCTTCCCCTCCTTCTGAATCTCGCTCAGGGTAATCACCTCGTCGTTCACCAAGGCCACCACCCTATCGACGAGGACCGTCTGCCCCGCCGCGGCCACCTGTCCCCCGAGGAGGAGTGCAGGGAGCAGTATCATTCGGTATCGACGCATCACGACCCTCCCGCAGTCCGTCCGCATGGCTCCCCCAACTGGTCCAGCAGGGCCTGGATTTTAACAAGGCGGTCGAGCGCCGGGGCCCCCTCACAGGAAAGCTCCAAGGCATCCTCCGGCACATACCGGAGCGCGCCCCCCATCGCCCGGAGCAGGACGACGACCCGCTCCGGGGGGACGACAGCCGCTCCACTGAAGGCGATCCGCACGACCTCGCGGCGGGCATCGATCTCCCTGATGCGCAGAGACCGGGCCGCCGCCTTCAGTCTGACGACGGCCAACAGATGCTCCACCGGGGGTGGGAGCGGGCCAAACCGGTCCTGGAGCTCCCCCGCGAACTCCTCGCGCTCGGCGGACGCGGTGACGACCGAGAGGCGCCGGTACAGGGACAGCCGGACCGCGGCATCCGACACGTACGTTTCGGGAATGGATGCCGCGATGGGAAGCCGCAGGACCGGATCCACGAGTTCTTCCTGCTCCGCCCCCTTGAGTTCCCGGACCGTCTCCTGGATCAGCTGACAGTAGAGGTCAAACCCCACCGCATTGATGTGCCCGTGCTGCTCGGGCCCGAGGAGATTGCCGGTCCCCCGGATCTCCAGGTCCCTCGCGGCAATCTTGAAGCCGGATCCGAGTTCCGTCAACTCGGCGATGACCTGCAGCCGCTTCCGGGCGCTTTCATTCAGGGCTTCCTCTCGCGGGATGAGGAGGTAGGCATGCGCGCGGAACCGGTCCCGACCGACCCGGCCCCGGAGTTGATAGAGCTGGGCCAGGCCAAAGCGATCCGCCCGATTGATGATGATGGTATTGGCCGTCGGGATGTCGAGGCCCGACTCGATGATGGCCGTCGAGCAGAGGAGTTGGTACCGCCTGGCGTAAAAGTCGCACATGACCCGCTCCAGCGCCTCCTCGGTCATCTGACCATGGGCCACGGCGATCTTCACGTGGGGGAGGAGGCGCTTCAGGAATCGCGCCACCGTATGAATGCTCTCCACCCGGTTGTGGACGAAGAAGACCTGCCCGCCTCGGCCGATCTCTTCCTCGACGGCCCGGCGGATCACCTCGGCGTCGAAGCGGGTGACGGTGGTGCGAATGCTCAGCCGATCCTCGGGCGGGGTCTCAATGGTCGAGATATCCCGGACCCCCAGCATCGCCATGTGGAGGGTCCGGGGAATCGGGGTGGCGGTGAGGGTGAGCACGTCGACTTCGGTGCGGAACTGTTTCAGCCGCTCCTTGGCGCCCACCCCAAAGCGCTGCTCTTCGTCCACGACGAGGAGCCCCAGCTCGCGGAACCGGACGTCCGTCTGCAAGAGCCGGTGGGTGCCGATGACCACATCGACGGTCCCGTCCCGCAGCCCGCGCAGGACCTTCTGCTGTTCTCCCCGCGTGCGGAACCGGGAGAGCATCTCCACCACGATCGGAAAGGGAGCAAAGCGATCCGAGAACGACTGGAAGTGCTGCAGCGCTAACACGGTCGTGGGAACGAGAACGGCGACCTGCGTGCCGTCCATCACCGCCTTGAACGCGGCCCGCATGGCCACCTCGGTCTTTCCGTAGCCGACATCGCCGCAAATGAGGCGGTCCATGGGCTGTGGCCGCTCCATATCGGCTTTGATGGCCTGGATGGCCGTGACTTGATCCGGTGTCTCGTCGAAGGGAAAGGCCGCTTCGAACTCCCGCTGCCAAGGGGTATCGGCAGCAAAGGCATAACCTGCGGCTACCTGCCGGGCGGCGTAGAGCCGGAGCAGCTCTCCCGCCATCTCGCGAACGGAGGCCCGCACCCGCTCCTTCGCCCGCGCCCACGACGTCGATCCCAAACGATCGAGGGGGGGGCCGCCTGCGGCGCCGTCGGCGCCGACGTAGCGCTGAACGAGGCGTAGCTTGTCCACCGGCACGTACAGCTTATCGCCGCCCGCATATTCCAAGAGAAGGTAATCCCCCTCCATCTCGCCCGTGGTCAGCCGCCGCAGGCCATGAAACCGGCCAATGCCGTGATCCATGTGCACCACCACCTCACCCAGCTTCACATCTTCGAATCCCGCGAAGGGTCGGGCCTCGCGGATCTTCGTCCGGCGGACCGCCACCGCCCGGCGCGGGCCGAAGATCTCGGCCTCCGTGAGATATGTCTGTCTGAGCGGTGCAAAGTGAAAGCCGGCGCTGAGTCCACCTTCCCGGATCTGGATCCCTCCGGCGACGGGCGGCCCCTCGCTGAGGCTCGCCCCGAGGTCGTGCTGGCGGAGGACCTCTGAGAGTCGCTCGGCCTGGGCCCATCCCTTGGCCACGAGGGTGATGGCGCGGCCCTCCCGCCGCCAGATGTCGAGATCACGCACCAGGGGGCCGAACCGGCCCTGGTAGGACGGGATCTGTGCGGTCTCAAAGACGAGCGGTGCACCCTCGTGCCCCGGGGCCGGTCCGAACGGATGCAGATTGATCCGGGGCCCGGACCCCAGCGCCGCGTGAATCTCGGTCCACTGCACGTGGGTCGCCGTGAGCGACGGAAGGTCTTCCGACTGTTGTCGTGCGTACTCCTCTGTGAGCAACCCGCCCATCATCCCACCCGCAGCCGTGAGCTGATCCGGATCGTCCCAGACGAGAATCGTCCCATGGGCAAAATACTCCCACAGGGGCACGGTCCGTCGATAGAAGTAGGGGAGATACCGCTCGAGCCCCGGCCCGAGCCGCCCCGCCTCGACCGCCTCCCGCAGGAGCGGAGTGTCCTTCTCCATCGTTCGCTCTCGCGCGAGCCCTCGAGCCTCCTGGCTCAAGAGAATCTCCGAAAGGGGAAGGACGGTCACCCCGTCAGGTCGTCGGGGGTCCGACCCCCCGACGCGCTCAGGCCCAGACAGCGAGCGTTGTGTCGCGACAGCAAAGGTCCGGATCGACTCGATCTCATCCCCAAAGAACTCAATGCGGACCGGATGCGAGAGATGGGGAAGGCCGATATCCAGGATCCCTCCCCGGCGGCTGTACTCGCCCGCCTCCTCAACTTGGGGGACCGACCGATAGCCGCCGATCTCGAGCACCTCGACCACCTGCTCGGGAGGGACGATTCGGTGGGGATAGAGGTGCAGGGTGGCTCCATCGAGCGCGTCGGGGGGAAGGAGGCGACGAAAGAGGGCATGGAGAGGTAGGACGAGCGCCTTCAGCGCCTCGTCCCGCAGTTCGCGGAGACGCTGCATCCGCTCTGCGCGGACTTCGAGGGGGGGCGAGACCGGTTGAAATGGGGGGACCTCGGGCTCCGGAAAGAGGTGCACGCGGTCTCGATCGAGGAAGAAGCGAAGATCCGCCGTGAGCTCCTCGGCCTCCCTGAGCGTCGTGCTCACCACCACCAGTGGACGCCGCAGTGCCCGAGCCACCTCCGCCACCACCAGCGCGCGGGCACCCCCCCAGAGGCCGCACAGGCTGAGCGCGCCACCGTCTCCGATCAGATCCGGCAGCCCCTCCTGAAGCCCGGGCACCTGAACATCGGCAAGTCGTCCCGTGATCATCCCTTACCTTCCCGGATACGGCGGAGGAGCCGGCTGCTCGATGCCCCCTCCACAAGGGGGAGGGTACAGACTCGCCCCCCCCGACCTTCGACAATCTGTCGGCCGACCACCTGATCCACCGGCCAATCCCCCCCCTTCACCAGGAGGTCCGGCTCGAGCGCCCGAATCAGCTTCTCCGGGTCGAGCTCTTCGAAGATCAAGACATAATCGACCGCGGCCAGGGCGGCGATCACCTCGGATCGCTCGGCGTGAGACATCACGGGTCGATCGGGTCCTTTCAGCGCGCGGACCGAGGCATCACTGTTGATGGCCACGACGAGCACGTCCCCCAAGCCCTTGGCCTGATCCAGGTACCGGACGTGACCGTGGTGCAGCAGGTCAAAGCACCCGTTGGTGAAGACCACCCGCTTCCCCTGCCGCCGGAGGTCGCGTACGATGGGCACGAGCTCCTCGAGCGCCTTGAGCTTTCCCGCATACCCCGCCGGCATTTCGCCCTCGGTCACCGCACGCTCCAAGAATCCGATGCACCCCGAAAGAAGCACGGACGCACGTCGCCTGTAGCTAGTTTACCAGAGCGCGGGAGGGATGAAGGTACCAAAAAACCTTGGGCGGGTCAATCTCGGCGACCGAGTCACTTCGAAGTGCTGGACTTGCGGTCGGGGGCCAGCTCCCCCGGCAGTTCGAACAGGCGACGGAAGATGCCGAATATCCCCCGTCCGAGGGACTCCTCGGCCACGGGAGCGACCTCGGGCTTATCCAGCGGCCCCTCGACCTTGATGGCGACCACGAGCACACTCCGCTCCTTCCCGAAGAGGAGGCGGCCGAGGACCGGGATCCTGCTCAGCTTCATGGCATTGATCACCTTATCCACTGTGCGCAGCGGCTGCACCGCGAGGAGCATATCGACTTCTTTGCGCCCCAGGTCGATGGTGCCGACGCCGCCGATCTTGATCGTGTCCGAGACGAACGTGAGATTTTGGGTCTCCAAAACCCCCTGCTTCAGCTCGAAGCTCGCCCTGAGGGAATCGTAGGGAACCCCTTTCACGGGGTCCGGGGTCAGATTGAGGATCCGCAAAATGTTGGCCACGACGGTGAAACCCCGCATCTTCCCATCCTTCAAGGCCAGCTTGAGCTTCCCCCCGAGGGACTGCTTGAGCTCTTCCCAGCGGCTCCCTCCGGCCGTCACGGTTCCCCAAAGGCTCGTCTCCCCGGTGACGCTCCGCTTGTCCGTCTCGCTTCGGACAAATACCCGCTCTCCCCTGGCCTCATCGAGAAGGAGATCGAAGGCCCACCGCCACCCCGTCTCTTGCCCTCGCGATGCGATCCCCGAGACGTTGACCTTTCCCCCGGCCCAGCTCCCCACAAGGGCCGGCATGTGAATCTTTTGGTCTTCGAAGTTCACCTGCCCCGCCATTCCCTGAAAGGGCTCCGGATGGTCGAGCAGACGGAAACCACCTCCTGCCATCTTGATCCACCCGGTATATCGGGGCGCTTTCCACAACCCCGAGGCCTTCACGTCGAACTCTCCGGTTCCCGTCCCGCCCCCGATGATCCCCGGGTAGTACAGGGCGAGGGCCAAAGGAATCTTGCCGTGCACACCGACATCCACCGCTCCTCCAAACGCGACGCGGCCCCGCGCGTTCAGCCATCCCGTCTTCCCGGTCACAGCGACGGAAGAGATCGTCAAGGCCTCCTCGCGGAGGTCGATGCGGAGCGGCTCGGCCGTGTGAAAGGTGTGGCCCCGGATCCGGAGGGAGGGGGCGTGAAGGTCGAGGGCGAGCTTCGTAAGACGCTGTGGCGCGAGATCCCCGCCCACTGCGGCTGTCCCCGACCCGGTGCCTGTCCCCCCCTGAAGGAGCGGGGAGCCGGTGAGCGCAAAAAGCAAAGCCAGCTCCGCCTCTTTCATGCTGGCCTGCACCTCGTAAGAGTAGGGGGAGATGGCCTGCAATCTTCCCAAGATGGAGTAACCCTGATTCGGGAGCGCCAGACGAGCTGTCATCTTTTGATCCTGCAGCAGAAGGCGACCCCGACCGACCCCGAGGGGGACCGTGCCGTACCGAAGAGCCGTGAGATGGTAGTCGCCCCGAATCGTCGGATGGTCAATGTTGCCCTCTCCCTCAACCTCGAGCAGCATCTGGCCAGTGACGCCCGCGCCCGCGAAGAGGCGAAACCCCTCCAGCGACAGGCGCGGTGTGGCCAGGCGGAAGCTCACCCCTAGGTCCCCAAAGCGGAGAAGACCGCTCCCGCTCACCTGCTCGCCCCCCCGCAGGAGCCGCGCCCCCTCAAACCGGAGACGGTCCGGCTCAAGCTTCAGATCCGTCTCAACCGTCTGCCAAGGCTCCCCCCAGAGGACCGCATCCTTGATGAGAACGCGTCCCAGGCCCTCGAGACGGTGTGGAACACCCGAGATGCTGCCGTCGAAGGCCAACTGGCCTGTCGCGGGGATCTCCCCTCGCACAAAGAGGGACACGAAATCCTGTAGGGCTCCGTGCACCTGTCCCTCCGCCTCGATCCGGAGATCCTGCTCGAGGTCGAGGGCCTTCTCTTCCTCGGGCAGCGTCATGCGGAGCCGGATGATGCCCGTACTTTTTCCCCGGGTCACGACGAGTTGAGGGGAGGCGATCGTCCGCTCCGCCACGAGGACCGCTCCCCGGATCCGGTGGAGGTCTACCCCCAGAAGACGGGGTGCGTCCCAGGTGAGGATCCCTCGAAAGGTGGGGGCACCGGCGGGTCCTGTCACCTGCCCCGCCACCTCTCCTTTTCCTCCGACATCCCCCGCCCCGAGGAGATGACCGATGAGATCCACGCGGGGGGCCTTTCCCGACACCTCAAGATGTAACTCCTTTCCCAGTGATCCCTGCATGATCAACCGGTTGGGGGGAAGATCCACCTGAAGGCGCTCGAGCGAAAGACGCCCTCCGCGTGCCTTCACATACCCCTCGACCGTTCCACCGCCGCCGAGCTGACCGCGGCGCCTGAGCGATGTGACTCGAAACGTCGCCTGACCCGTCATCCCGGCGGCCGTCAGCCCGCGGCCTGCCGCCAGGCCCTCCAGCGTGACCTTTCCGGCCACGGGGAGCCGTCCCAGACCAGGCACCCTGAACAGCTTGAGATCGAGCCCCCGCCCCTGGATCTCGGCAGCATAGCTCAAGTCCTTCCACCTGAGCTCAAACCCCCCCGACACGTCGCTGGGGACGGCGAGGAACCTCACGCCCTGACTTCGAATCCCCTCTCGGTCGCCAAGAAGCGTGATCCCGAGGTCAGGCCAGGGCCCACCCTCGAGATGGACGACGCCGTGGAACCGGGGGTCCTGGGGTGACCCGGTCAGTTGACCCGCCAGCTGAATGGTTCCGGGAGAAGGGAAATGCAACGGGAAGGGGAGTTGACCGCCAACATCCAGTGCCAGGCGCGGCGCCCTGAAGACGTCTCGGACCCGCCCAATGGCTCCGAGGGCACCGCTCTCCAGTCTGATCTCTAAGGTAACGACCAGGTCATGCTCCTCCAAGGCCAGGGTCGCCTGCAGAGGTCCCCATCGCACCGGTTCCTCGGAAAGACGGAGCACCCCCTCGGCGATCCGGAGGTCACCACGGACCTCTCCGTTCTCGCGCCAGAGATCGACATGGAGGCCCTCGGCGCTCCCGATTCGGCCGTCGCGCCCCACGGTCAATTGCCCCTGCCGGATCTCGAGACGAACCACCGGCAAAGCAAGGAGGTATTGGATCCTCAAGACGACCTCAGGCGTGCCTGGCCCTGACGGAGATCCTTCGGGGAGATCGATCACGGGGCGCAGCAGGACCACGGTCCTCACGACCAACTCTCGGCCGAGGAGGCGGCGAAGATCCGGGTATAACCGGACCCGGTCAACTTGAACGTCTGCCGCACCCCCGGGACCCGTGACAGTGACCTGACGCAGCTCGAGAAAGTTGAGGAAGGGGGATAGCGCGATCGTCCCGACCCGGGCCTGGCGCCCGAGCTCGTAGCTGAGGACCCCCTCGACTCGGCGCCGAAGGAGCTGTTGCACCCTCTCGGTGGAGAGGGCGAGATGCAGCCCGGCGTCCACGAGCGTGAGAGAGAGGAAAAGGCCGAAGAGAAGGCGAGCGGCGATCTGGAGTCCACCTCTCACATGACGCCGCTGACCCAAACGCATATGCGTGCTCCTGCGTATCTCAACTCAAACTGGATTGAGGGATCGCAATCCGGGGGGATAACGTGCAAAAATCGGTCCGTGACGGTGGGTCGGTCTTTCAGGTGGGTAGATCAGAGGAAATCATGGCTTGGTCGAAGGGGAACCTCCTTGGATCGTATCCTGCCCCCCACGGACCCCGGAGCGGATGAGACCGCGGAGAAGCCAGCTGCGCTCCGCTCCTCGGAGGAGGCTCGAGAGGTCCTCATAGACAGTCGGATCCTTGAGGAGGGCCCCCACTGTCCCTTCGCCCTCTACAAGGCCCCCGGCGATCCGCCTGAGATCGGCGACGAGCGCTCGAAGGTCCTGGAGAATCTGGGCACCGGCGCGATCGGAGAGCAGAGCCCCCAAGAGCCCCTCTCCGTTCTCTAGGCGGTCCACCACCCGCTCGAGCCCTGCCGCAGTTCCCCGGAGCCTCCCGATCACGTCCTTCCCACCCTCCTCAAAGATCAGGGCGTGCAGAAGTCCATCCCCCTTCTCTATCTCCTGGCTGAGCGTGCGCAGACTCTTGGCGAGCTGGCCGAGGTCCCGAACCAGCTCCCCCCCGGCCTCATCGGACAGGATCCTTTTCAGGGATTGGGTGGCATCTGCCAGACCGTCCAAGATCTCCCCTCCCCGGGACACGAGACGAGCGAAATCGATCGGCTCCGAAACATCAAGCATCGCCCCCGGCTCGAGGATCTTCGAGCCCTCGCTGCCCACGGTGATATCAAAGACCTTGTCCCCGACGAGTCCGATGGTCCCGATGGTCGCCACTGAATCTTCGCGGATGCGGGCCTGGAAGCTCCGGTCGATGGAGACCTCGACATGGATGCGCCGGTCGGCGACATCCGGACTCAAGCTGATCCGCCGCACCGTACCCACGGAGAGTCCCGCCAGGCGGACGGGGGCCCCCACGACGAGGCCCTGCACATCGCGAAAGGCGGCCTGCAGCGGGTACTGCGCCTCGAAGACGCGGGTCTGAATCCCGATGGTCAGGACGAAGGCCACAAAGAGCAGGAGGAGCACCAGGACGAAGATCCCGACCCGAAACTTGATCAGCAGCTCTCGATCCCGCATGACTCTGTCCCCGCTAGTAGGCTAGCAGGCTAGGACGCTAGGACGCCAGCAGCCCAACAGTATCTTGCGAGTTGTGGCGTTCCGCATTCGAGCTTACCAGCATCCCAGCATACTAGCATTCCAGCCGCTGACGGCTTCTGTCAGAGGTGGCCGGCCAAAAACTCCTGAACGACCGGGTGCTCGGCCTGTGCGATCTCTGCCGGCGTGCCGGTGTCGGCGATCCGCCCGTCGGAGAGCAGGGCAACCCGATCCGAAATCCGAAGGGCGCTCTGGATATCGTGGGTGACCACCACCGAGGTGACCTGCAGCTTCGCCCGGAGAGTGGTGATCAATTCATTGATCTTGTCCACGTTGCGGGGGTCGAGGCCCGTCGTCGGTTCATCGTAGAGGACGATCCGCGGCGTCAGGGCGATCGCCCGGGCCAACCCCACCCGTTTCCGCATGCCTCCCGAGAGCTCCGATGGAAGCTTCTCCTCCACCTCGGCCATTCCCACGAGCGCCAGCACCTCCCGCACCCGATCCCGCACCTCGCCCTCTGTCATCCGGGTGTGCTCCCGCAGTGGGAACGCGACATTCTCCATCACGCTCATCGAGTCGAAGAGGGCCGCCCCCTGAAAAAGCATGCCGACCTTCCGCCGCACCTTCAGGAGCTCCTCCTCTTGCAGCGGGACGATGCCCTCCCCTTCGACCAGGATCTGGCCTGCATCCGGCTTCAGGAGTCCGATAATGAGCTTCAAGAGGACGCTCTTGCCGGTCCCGCTCCCCCCCAAGATGGTCAGGATCTCGCCTGCCGCGATCGTCAGATCCAAGCCCCGGAGGACCTGGTTGCTGTTGAAGGTCTTGTAGAGCTTATGAAGATCAATGGCACTGGCCATCACGCGAGTATCTCCAGCCACCAGAAGAACTTCGTCAGAAAGAAATCGGAGATCAGGATCAGGATGGCCGAGGTCACCACCGTGGCGGTCGTGGCCCGCCCGATCCCCTCGGTCCCCCCCGAGACCTCCAGGCCATTGTAACAACCGACGATCCCGATGAGAAATCCGAAGACGACCGTCTTGCCGAGGCCACTCAGCAGATCGGCCAACCGCAGATTGCGCCAGATGGTGCTGAGATACAAATGGGAGTCCACATGAAATTCGTACCGGGAGATGACCATGCCTCCCAGGATCCCCAGCGCATCAGCCAGGACGGTGAGCAACGGCAGAACCAGCATGGTGCTCACGACGCGGGGGACCACCAGCTTCTTGATGTAATTGGCCCCCAAGGCCCGCATGGCGTCGATCTGTTCGGTCACCTTCATGGACCCGAGCTCGGCGGTGATCCCCGATCCCACCCGTCCTCCCACGAGGAGGGCGGTGAGCACCGGCCCAAGCTCCCGCACCATCGACAGAGAGACCACGATCCCCACATAGGCCTTGGCGCCGAACCGGGCCAGTCCGTAGCTGGTCTGCAGGGCCAGGACGAGCCCGGTAAAGACCGCCGCAATGCCGCAGATCGATATCGACTTGACCCCGACCTGGTCCATCTGCTGGACCAGGGCCCGAAGCTCGTACGGGGGTCTGACCGCTTGGTAGAAGGTCCGTCCGGAAAGCAAGGCGACATCCCCGAGCTGCTGGAGCAGCTCGGTGACCCTGCCGCCGAGCAGCAGGAAGAGCCCCCGTGTGGACTCAGCACCCCTCATGGCTTGTCCGAGAAAAACTGCCACCCGGCGAGGAAGGCATCAAAGTCCGCGTCCCGGGCCTCGAAGGTCTCAGGTGGCGCAACGAAGATGAGATCGTAGAGACACCCCTTTCGGCGGATCACGACACTCCGCACCTGGATGGGTGCCCCTTCCCAGCTGCCCCTGACCACCGTCTCGAGCCCTGCCACCCCGTCCAGCACGATAGGTTCCTGTCTCAGCCACTCGACCTGGCGGAGCCCGAAGAACACGTGCCGGGCCAGCGCGGGCAGGGAACCTCTTTCCTGTTCCGGGCAACTGGCCGAGACCGCCATGCTGGTATCAGCGCCCGTGTGCTGAAGGACCAGGTCCGCCCCCGGCGATTGCGTAACCTGCCACCCGCTTCGAGGGAGGTCGACGCGGATACCCTTCGCCGCGTCCACGTACACACCATCCACGACTCTTCCGGAGGCGGCGGCACACCCGGTCAGGAGCCCGCCAATGAAAGCCATTCGAGTGACGGCAGCGCTCAAACCGGGACGAGACCGGATCATCCGGGCATCTCAATGGCGTCCGTCAACGCGCGACTCACCCGCATCCCCGTCATGATTCCTCGCGGGGCACCTCCCACGCCTCTGACTCGCCAAACTGCCCGGCCAGACGCTGGAGCTGCCTCTCGCTCTCCTTGAGCCGCCGTCTCGCTTTCAGCGTCTGGGGAAGGCTAATGAGGGCAGCCAGCAGCGCCCCCACACCCAGGGAGATCAGGATCACAACGACTACCGAGCTCTGGAAGGTCCACACGAGGAAACGGATATTGACCTCCTGAGCATTCTGCACGGCAAAGATGGCAACAAGCGTGGCCAGCAGGAGGGCGATAATGACGTAGAATTGGGCCATGGGAGGGCTCTCCCCCTCTCCGATCGGCGACGTCAGAATGATCGGGATCGTTGGTATGCTATCGGAAAAGGGGGGCAGCGTCAAGGTCGCTACTGGCGCAGGCGAGGGCCGTCTCCCTGATGGGAAGGCTCAGCCGGTGCGGAGCTTGGGGTCGAGCGCATCCCGGAGGGAGTCGCCGAAGAGATTGAACCCAAAGACGGCGGCGCTGATCGCCAGGCCGGGGAAGATGGCCATCCAGGGGGCCCTCTCGGCGAACTCCACGGCGGCGCCCCGCAGCATGAGTCCCCAGGCCGGGGTCGGCTCGACGACCCCGAGACCCAGGAAGCTCAGAGAGGCTTCGAGAAGAATCGCCTGCCCCACGAAAGCCGTGATCATGATCAGGAAGGGTGCCACCACATTGGGGAGCATGTGGCGAAAGATGATCCGCCCGTGCCCAAAGCCCATGGCCCGCGCCGCATCGATGTATGGCGTTTCGCGGATGGCCAGGGCGCTCGACCGGACGACCCGGGCGATGCGGGGCATGAAGGGGATGGCGATGGCCAGGGTGAGGTTCACGATCCCCGAGCCGAGGATGGCCACGACGGCCAACGCCAACACGATGATCGGAAAGGACATCACGATATCGATCAACCGCTGCACGATGAGATCGACGCGTCCCCCAAAATACGCGCTCGCCACGCCGATGGCCGCCCCGATGGTCGCCCCGAGAATGGACGCCCCGAAGCCCACCAACAGCGCGGTCCGCGACCCGTAAATGATCCGGCTCAGGATATCGCGCCCGAAGGTATCGGTCCCGAGCCAGTGGGCGGCGCTGGGCGGACGGAGCATGTGGGCGTAATCGGTCGCGAGGGGCTCGTACGGCGCCAGTATGTCGGCAAAGATGGCCCCGGCCGCCATCAGAACCACGATGACGGCCCCGGCCGTCCCCAGGGGTTTCTTCCGCGCGAACCAAATGACCGCAGCCAGCCATCGCGGCAACCGGCTGGGTGCCGTCCCGACCCGGGGGAGTACAGTTTCCTGCGGCGGCGCGCCCATCCCGGCTCCTCCTACCCGTACCGGATGCGCGGATCGAACCACGCGTACAGGAGATCGACGAGGAAGTTGACGAAGATAAAGGTGAACCCAGTCAAGAGCACCAACGCTTGGGTCATTGTGTAGTCCCGGCGCGCGATCGACTCGACGAAGAGCATCCCCAGCCCGTTGAGGTTGAAGACCTGCTCGGTCACCACCAGGCCCCCGATCAGAAAGGCGAATTCCAGGCCGAGCACCGTGATGACAGGAAGCATCGCGTTCTTCATCGCGTGGCGGACGACGACCACCTGTTCCCACAGTCCCTTTGCCCGCGCCGTCCGGACGTAATCCTCGCGCAGGACCTCCAGCATCGAGGAGCGGGTCATCCGGGTAGCGACGGCGGAGTAGCGATAGCCGACCGCGAGGGCCGGCCAGATGAGCTGCGAGAGATTCGCCCAGGGATCGACCCAGATCGGAGTGAAGAACATCGGCGGCAGCCACTGGAAGAAGATCAGCAGGCACAGGATGATTAGGATCCCCAGCCAGAAGGAGGGCATGGCCAATCCGGCGATGCTGAAGACGCGCACGGCGTAATCGACCCAGGTGTCCTGCTTGAGGGCCGCCAGGACCCCGAGCGGGACGGACAGGAGCGTGGCCACGATCGTGGCCATGATGGCCACCTGCAGGCTCAGATGCAGCCGCAGCGCAATCTCCGCGGTGACCGGATTGTCCGTCCACATGGACTTCCCGAAGTCCAACCGGACGATGCCCCACATCCACTCGACAAACTGTTGGGTAACCGGCTTGTCGAGGCCGAGGCGGGCCCGCTCCTTGGCCAGGAACTCGTCCGAGACGCCGGTCCCCTCGAGCGTGAATTTGAGCTGCACGATATCGCCGGGGACGACCCGCATGAGCAGGAAGACGAGGACGGCCACCCCGAGGAGCGTCGGGATCATCAACAGGAATCGCTTGACGATGTATCGCTGCATCGGCGCGGAAAAGAGGCGGCCCGCCGCCTTGGCACACGCGGCGGGCCTCTATGCACATCACTCCGGGCGCGGTCGCCTCTTCGGTCGACTCCCTATTCCGCCAGCCAGACGTCCGCCAGATCCTGATTCAGGTAGTGGCTGGGGAGGGCATTCCAGCCCCGGACCTTCGCCCAGTGCGGGTTGATCTTGTGCCACCAGAGTGTAGGAACGGTGAAGGCCTCGTTCAGCACGATCTTTTCGAATTCGCGGACGAGGGCGCGCCGGGCCTTGGCATCCCGGGTTCGGCTCTGCTTTTCGTACAACTCGTCGAGCTTGGGATTTTCATATTTGGAATAGTTGCTCGGGTTCTTGCTGCTGGAGACATACTTGAAGAGCTGCAGATCCGGCTCGTCCATGAAATCACAGGCAAAGTCCATGCCGGTCTCGTAATTCCCGTCCCGCAGGTCCTTCGTGAAGGCCGCCGTCTCCTGGACCACGTGGTTTGCGGTCAGTCCGATCTGGCGCCACTGATCAATCATCCACACCCCGACGATTTCGTAGGGCTCTTTCACATCGCGGTTCTTGAAGGTAAAGCCGAAACCCTGGGGGTAGCCCGCCTCTTTGAGCAGCCCCCGGGCTTCCTTGCGGGACGCTTCAATATCCTTGCCAAAGCCGGGCAGCTTCACGATCTCCGCTTCGGTCGCCGCATAGGCCTCGTAGCCGGGTCGCATGACCCCACCGACCGACTTGACGATGGAGATCTGCGACAGGTGTTGGGATCCTCCCCAGCGGTCAACGGCCAAGCTGAGCGCCCGCCGGACCCGCGCGTCGTCAAAAGGCTTCTTCTGGGTATTGACGGCCACGGTCAGGACGCAGAGCCAGGGGCTCTCCTGGACTTTGATTTTCGGGCCGAGCGCGCGAACCAGATCATCCCGCGCCGCCGGCGAAAATCCCCGGAACTCGATCAGCGCCCGCCCCCCGCGAATGGTCGCGACGCGGGCCGACGTATCCCGGATAAAGATCGCCTGGAAACCATCCAGATAGGGACGGCCTTTCATGAAGTAATCCTTGTTCTTCTTGCCGACCCAGTGGGATCCCTTCACGTGCTCGACAAACGTGAATGGGCCCGTCCCCATGATGTTCTTCTCATACCAGTGGGGGTCCTTCGCCAGGATATCCGCCTTGTAGATCGGATTCCAGGGGGAAGCCAGATTCGCCAAAAGAGAAGCCGCCGCCCACTTGAGGCGAAACACGAGCGTCTGATCGTCGGGCGCCTCCACTGATTTCACCATTTCATAGGAGGCCTCCCGAGCGCTGACCACCTCCTTCGGCGGAAAGATGATCTTGTCGTATGTCGCCTTGACGTCCTTGGCAGTGAGGACGCTACCATCGTGAAACTTGATCCCTTTCCGGATCTTGAATGTGTACGTGAGGCCATCCTTCGAGATGTTCCAGCTCTCCGCCACGTCCCCTTCAATCTCCGGGTACTTCCACTGATCGAACTTCACGAGAAGGCTGTAGTGGGGGGCCACCGGATGGATCGAGGCAAAGCTCGTCTCTCGGTGCAGATCATACGAGGCGGGTTCAGCGGCGACGGCGAAGGTCAGGGTGCCGCCAGCCTTGGGCTGCTCCGCGGCCATGGCCGCCGGAATTATCATGCAGGCCAGCACGATCATGCCTGCGGACATCAAAGCGAGCGGTCGCCCTCGGGGGGGAAACCTCTTCATCGTCATGCCTCACCTCCTTGAAAAAAATACACACAGCGGTTCCCCTGGAAAGGCGGAGGCCCGAGCCTGACGCGCCTCAAGCCGATCCCAAAAGACCTTTTCGGGGGAAAAGTAGGCTATAGACTATCCACGAGCATGTCAAGAGGGAAGGCGGGGGCGTGGTGGGTTGCGAAGGCGGCAAGCGACTTGGGTGAACGGAGAGACGGTCGGCCAGTTCTAAACCGGGATCTCCTTGAGCCGCTTCATCTCGGCGAAACCCTCGAGAACGGTCTCTCCCCGTTGGTTGATGCAGAGGGTCCGGAAACGAACCCTCCCCCGGTCGAGAATCTCGACCACCTCAGCCGTGGCGGTGATGGTGTCGCCGAGGTGTACCGGGGCGGTGAAAAGGAGGTCCTGGGAGATATATACGAAAAGACCGCGGGTAAGGCGGGTGAGGGTCGTGGAGATGAGACTGGCCGTGAGCATCCCTTGGCCGATGCGTCCCTTGAAGCGGGTGTTTTTGGCGAAGGTCGCATCGACGTGAAGCGGGTTATCATCGCCGCATAGGTTGGCAAAAGCCTTGACCGCAGCATCGTTGATGGTCTTCGTCACCTCGGTCCGATCGCCGAGGGCAATACCAAGCGGGACGACTTGCGTTGGCGTTGTCAGGGAGTCGTGAGCCACCGGTGTCCCTCCATCAAGTGTTGAGTTTAACCCCCAACGGGACGACGCGAGATGAAAGCTACGGCCGGAAACTCTATTCTTTTTCCACCAATTTGTCAACATTCTTGCGCCAAAACCAAAACGCCTCGTCGCAAAAACCGCGCCTGTACCTCAGTTCTTCAGCCCATAGAGGGCGAGGATCTTCCCTGCATACTTCGTGACGGTCTCCTGGGTCTCCCTGTTGGCCCGGTCCACGAGATTGTGCACATTCCCGGTAAACCGGGAGATCGCCTCGCGCTGGGCATCCCCAAGGCGGGTGATCTTTTCTCCCCCCTCCCACGAGAGGGCGACGGCCCTTTGCGGAAAGCCCATCGGATCCCGTGAAAACTCCTGCGCCAGATTCCACTCGCGGGTCCACAGCTCCCGGGCCCCCTCGGAGGCTTCGCGAAGGGCCGACCCGACCTCGTTCAGGTACTGCGCCCCCTCCTGGACGATGGCGGCGCTCAGCTCGGCGGTTCGGCCCGCGATGTCCCGGCTGACGTCACTGGTCAGGCCCAACACTTCGCGGGCCTTCTCGAGCGTCTCGCTGCACGTCTGCGCCGCCCTGCTCGCCTCTCCCACATTCTCCTGGACCATCGCGCCCCCCCGTCTTTGTTCCGTTTCCTTTGGCTCCCCTATCTGCTGCCCCACGATGAGCGCACGCTCTTGTGGGAGAGTGTAACGCGCTGCATTATTCCTGTCAACCTTTTTTTGCAGCGCGGTATGAAACATTGCCGCATGACGTTAAGTACTTGATTGTGAAGGCTAAGAATGGGGGCTAAAAGAACAGGAATGTCATCGCGACGAAGAGCGGGAGCAGGATGCCACCGCTATACGCCATGTAACCGAAGAAGCTCGGCATCCTTACGCCTGCCTCCTCGGCGATCGCCTTCACCATGAAGTTGGGGGCATTGCCGATGTACGTGTTGGCCCCCATGAACACTGCCCCGAGGCTGATCCCGGTGAGCACGGCATGGGAGACACCCACAACCTCGTCAGCCAGGCCGAGCCCCTGCGCGAGCGCGAGGACGGTCAGGTACGTCGGCGCATTGTCCAGAAAGGATGAAAGGCCGCCCGTGGCCCAGAAGAACTGCCAGGGCTCGCGCACGCCGAGCTCGCCGCCGCGCGCCCGCAAGAGTTCCAAGGCCGGAATCATGGTGAGGAATATCCCGAAGAAGATCGCCGCCACCTCTATGATCGGATGGGGGGTGAAGCCATTGGCGCGCCGGAGACCGCGGGGGGTGCTCCACAAGGAGAGCACGACCAGCGCCACGATCACCGCCTCGCGCCACGGCTCGCGGACAAACGCCACCGCCAAGACGACGCCCCCCAGCCAGAGCCCGTTCACCCCGCCCTGGACCCGCAGAGGTTCGATACGTCTCCTGTCCCGCCGCAGCGCTGCGAGGGGCTCGCGGGTGTGCTGGATCGAGTCCCACACGAAGTACGTCAGGAGCAGGACCGAGTTCGTGCAGATCCACGGGAGCCACAGCCGGAAGGTCCACGCGAAGGGGACACCCTGGAGGTACCCGAGGAACAGCGGCGGATCGCCGAGCGGGGTCAGCAGGCCGCCGATGTTCGAGACGAGAAAGATGAAGAAGATGACCGTATGCTTGACCCGGGTGCGCTCGCTGTTGGTCTGGAGCAGGGGGCGGATCAGGAGCATCGAGGCCCCGGTGGTCCCGACGAACGAGGCGAGGACCGCGCCCAGGGCCAGGAAGGCCGTGTTGGTGAGCGGCGTCGCCTCCAGATCTCCCCTCAGCCGGATACCCCCCGCGATCGCGTAGAGCCCGCCGAGGAGGATAATGAACGAGAGATAATCCTCGCCCGTCCTCACGACGGACACGGGGCGGCGGAACAGATACAGGATGAGGATCGGGAAACCGAGCGCGCAGGAAACGACGAGCTTGTTTTGGTTCGACGCCCACCAGTGAGGAACCCAAAGGGGGCAGACGGCGACGGCGAGGAGCATCGCCACGAACGGCAGCACGGCATAGAGCGACAGGTCGGTTCCGATGACAGGCTTCCTCCGAGACACCGGAGCGGGGCAGGTCCGGTCAGCGCCTCCAGTAATCCAGCCCGAGTGGGCCGCTGCCGCTGATGAGAATGGCGATCGAGCCCATCAGGAGGCTCAAAGCGTACTCGTATCCACCCACAATCGCCTTGCCGGTCGCCGCGTCCACGATGATGCCGTGCATGAAAAAGCCCTGTGCGAGGTGCACGAAGAAGACCGCACCCCCCATGATCACGACGTGAACCAGGGCGCCAAGGCGCGTCAGCAAGCCGAAGACGAGCGATGCCCCACCGAGGAAATGGCCGAAGATCACGAACCAGGCCGTGATCGCCGGCAGCGGAATCCCCTTCGAGGCGTTGAAGGCAGTCATGCCGCCAGGGGTGAACACAAAGAACCCCAGATAGCCGTGCATCAAAAAGATCACCCCTAACGTGACCCGCAGGACCGTGATGCCGTAGTCGCTCGCTCGTGTCATCGCCTGCTCCTCCTGTGCAACCGATCGCCTTCTCCCGGGGATGCTTTCGGGGCTCTGCGCCCTCGGTTATCATACACCGGAGCGGCTCCTGCTTGAGAGGCAAAATCGCTTTGTGAAAGGACAAACTAATGGGGGTACAGGGGGATGCCGCCGTCCGGTGAAGGGAAGGTGTCGTCCCCGGCAAAAGCCCAAAGGTACGCCTTGCTGAGAACCCTGCCGTTCACTTCTCCGGCGAAGTGGTGGTCGCAGTTCGGCACGCTCCGTGCGTGGACGGCACCGGCGCGCCTGGCAAGGCTCGGCATCATCGTAGCAAGGACGGCCGCCGGGAAGTCCTCCTCACCGTAGGCAACGTACACCTCCCCTGTGTAGCGCCGCAGGCCGGCCAAGAAGAAGCGGTCCACGCTGTCATAGGCCGAGACCAGAAGGATCTTTGTGATCGCCGGGAAGAACGGTGCCACTGCCACTGCCACGGAACCCCCGGAGGAGAATCCGGCCAGGTATACCTCAGGCTCCGTGGCGCCGCAGAGCTGCGCCGCATTCTTCAGACAGTGTTCCACCACGTAGGCCAGGCTGTCGACATAGATGCGGTTCCAGCTCGCATCCCGGTAAGAGTAGGGCTCATTTGGGTACTTGAACTGGGCGTCTGGTCGGGGTGGGTTGAAGCTCACCAGTGTGGCGAAGCCGCGGGCCTGCAGGAACTCACCGAGGCGCACGTAGCGATTCTCGGCACCCTCCTTCACCTCCGACGTTCCGGGCGCCTGGGCAATGAACCTGCCGGACGTTGTCGGAAACGCGATGAAGGGCACCTCGTAGGGCACGGTCTGTCCTTGATAGCCTCTCGTCGTCAGCTGCAGCGACCCCTTCTCCATCACCACTCCACCGGTGCCAGTGCGCCAAAGCGATTCAGTTCCAGCGGGCGCGACCCTGGGGGCTCGCGCGTTGCGTCTTAAGCAGGAGCGCCTCGACGACCTCGATCGCTTCCGCCATCCGCTGTGGGACGTCGGTGAGCTCGAGCAGGCGCTGCCGGTGATCAGTCTCTTCGACCAGCAGGCTGCTCACGCGATCCACAAAGACGCCGGGGCGATCCTGCTGGGTCATGACCTCGAACAATCTGGGAACCGGGTGGGCCAATGCGGACAAGAGCCGCCCACAGATCTGGCGCAAGCGATGGAGCTGGGGCGCAAGATCTCCCTCTCCTCCGGCTGGATGCACATCGTCAAGCCAGGAGGCCCGCGCGATGCGATACGGCTTGGGTGAAGCCACCTCACCCTCGATCATAATCCGTCCAAGCCCCTTGAGCAGGATATTGGAGCGCCCGTCGGGGAGCCTCTCCGACGCCACGATCTCTCCGGCCCCCGCCACAGCATACACTGCCGGGCGGCCGTAGTACTCCGCCTCCCACCCTGGCCGTAGGAGGACCACGGCCAACCGCCGCTCGCCGGTGAGACAGTCGGCGAGCATCTGTCGGTACCGCGGCTCAAAAATATGCAGCGGTAAGAGGGTGTGAGGGAAGAAGACGACGTTCGGCAACGGAAAGATCGGGATCTCCATGAGACGGTTCATGGTTCGCAGTTCACGGTTCACGGATTTAACATCCGAAGCCCAACGTCGAAGGTCAAGTAGACCCCCCGGTCATCGGTCGTCGGCCATCGGCACTAGTGGAGTTTGAGGCTGACCGCGAGGCCGTCCCGGACCGGCAGAATGGTGGTATACAGGCCGGGAGTTTCGTAGAGAAGCCGGGTGTACTCCTGAATGCCCCGGGTGCTGGCCTCGGGAGGATGCGGAGCCACGACCCGTCCTCCCCAGAGGATGTTGTCGGTGATGAGCAGCCCTCCCTGCCTCAAGCGGGGAAGGGTCAGCGGAAGGGATCTCGGGTATTGTTCCTTGTCCACATCCACGAAGATCAGGTCGAAGGGTCCTGGCACCCCATGGACCACCTGCAAGGCATCGCCCACGATAAACTCCACCTTGTGGTCAAGGCGCGCCCGTACGAGCCACTCCCTCGCCAACCGGGCATTCTCGGCAGAGCGCTCAAGGGCGAGGTGGCGGCCGTCGGGCGGAAGCGCCCGCGCAATCCAGTAGGCCGAGTAGCCAAAGCCCGCCCCCATCTCCAGGACGCGCTCTGCCCCGACGAGCCGGGCGAGTTGTGCCAAAAGCCGTCCCACAACAGGACCGACGATCGGGAAGTGACGCGCCTCGGCGAGCTGCTCCATCTCCGCGAGGATGGTATCCCGGTCCGGAATGAAGCGGTGAAGGTAGGCCTCGATGTCCGGTCGGAGCATCTCCGGGGCCACCATTCGAAGGGCTTCGTTCATCCAAGCGCTGGAAAGCAGACGATGGTGAAGAAGTCTCGCTCAACACTCCGGTGGGCTGCCGCGTCCTCCCCTGTGGCTACGGCCTGGTCAGCGGTGGGTCGATGGTCCCCACCGTTGACATAATGTAGTCACTGATCATCTGCATTGTTGCGTCCGAGCGGTCCACAAACTGCAGTCCGGTCTGGAACACCAACGCCCGCCCCCCATCGGACTCTACCTGAACCCGGTGGACACTCGACCGGATTATTCGGCACCGCAGGTTGACGTCGCGCCCCTTCATCCTGAGGATGAGATACGAAGTGGTGCCGGGGCGGACGATATGGACATGCTCGATGAGCGCCCCCCCGAGGCTGAGGTCCAACAGCGACGCCTCATAGACGGCGGTCACTCGGCCCTTGGCTCTGCCCCCCACCAAGAACCGCGAATACTGCCGCCTCTCGGACCCGCTTTTCTCCACAGCCAATCTGAGCGTCCTCCCGACCCCGTACACTCCGTGCTCGGCTGCCCTTCTTTGCCTTTGGCCGACGTGGTGAGGTCGGCCCGAGGCTATCCAAAGAAAAAATCGATGTCAACGATAAAGCACGGGGTGCTATAATCGCATCGGATCACGAACACGTTCCGCCGTCGTTGCCTCGGGTGAGTCTCTCGATGTGACCCTCGACACGAACACGGTGCTCTTTGGTCACGACCTTACCCCCCGCCTCATCGCCTTTGAGATAGCGGGGCAGGACCAGGTCCGGGTCTTTGCCAAGAAAAACGGCGAGGTCACGTCAACCCTCTCCTCCTTTACCCCCTTCCTCCTCCTTGCCGATACCCGACTCCTGACCAACTTCCGGGGGGACGCCGAGATCGAGGCCCTCCAGGGCGAAGCCTTCTTTCGATACCTCGCCCGCTTCCCATCTCTGGCGGAACTCTCCAAAGCCAGGGAGCACCTCCAGCGGATCTCGGGGAAGACTGCCACCGCCCCCGGTGCCCCCTACTTGTATGTGAGTGATCTGATCCAACAGTACCTCCTCGTGTCGGGACAGACCCACTTCCTCGGGATGCACTTTCATGACCTGGCGCGTCTGCAGCTGGACATCGAGGTCTACTGCCGGGCAGGGTTCGAATTTCCCAATCCGTCCCGGGAGGAGGACCGGATCATCGCGATCGCCCTCAGCGACTCGACCGGCTGGGAAACGGTCCTGTCCGGCAGAGAGATGACCGAGCCGGAGATGCTCCGCGAGATGGTCCGCCTGATTCGCGACCGGGACCCGGACGTCATCGAAGGGCACAATTTCTTTCGCTTCGACTTGGAGTACATCGAGGCGCGGGCCAAACGGTACGGCGTCGAGCTTCCCTTGGGGCGGGACGGCAGCCCGCTGAAGGGCCACGCCTCTCGGATGCAGATCGCCGAGCGGGCCATCACCTATCGGAAGTACGAGATCTTCGGCCGGCACATCGTGGACACGTGGATCTTGGCCCAACACTATGACGTCGGGGCCCGCAATCTCGAAAGCTATGGCCTCAAGGACGTGGCCCGACACTTTGACCTGGCCGCACCCGAGCGCACCATCATCCCGCCGGAGAGGATCAGCTGGACCTTCGACCACGATCCGGCGACCCTCATCGCATACGCCCGAGGCGACGTCCAGGAGACCCGGGCCATTGCCGCCCTCCTCGCCCCGAGCTATTTCGTACAGGCGCAGATCTTTCCCTTGAGTTACCAGAACGCCATCCTGCGGGGCAACGCGACCAAGATCGATGCCCTGCTCATTCGGGAATACCTCCGCCAGCGGCATGCGATCCCGGCGCCCTCCGCGGGGACCGAGGTCGTTGGGGGGTACACCGATATCCGGTACCAGGGGGTGGCCAGGCACATCCTCCACTGCGACGTCACCTCGTTGTACCCGTCGATCATGCTACACTCCCGCTGTTTCCCAGCCAAGGACATCCTGGGGATCTTTCCCAGGCTCCTCCAGGACCTGCGCGACTTCCGGGTCGAGGCCAAGCGGCGGGCGCGCGAGGCGGCCCGCGAGGAGGAGCGGGTCTATCTCGAGGCCCTGCAGTCCACCTTCAAGATCCTGATCAACTCCTTCTACGGCTACCTGGGCTTTGACATGGGCCACTTCAACGATTTCGCGCAGGCGAATCGGGTCACCAGCATCGGCCGGGATCTGATCAGGTCAATCGTGGACTGGTTGGAGGGTCGCGGGTGCCGGATCATTGAGGTCGACACCGATGGCCTCTACTTCACCCTCCCGGATGGGATGCGACCGGACGCGGAGAGTCAACTGCTCGATGAGCTGGCGGGCACGCTGCCGGAAGGGATTCACCTCGAGCTCGCCGGCCGGTACCGATCCATGTTCAGCTACAAGATGAAAAACTATGCCCTGCTGGACGAGCAGGGAAAGCTCATTATCAAGGGCTCGGGGCTCAGATCCCGCGGGCTCGAGCTATTCCAGCGGCAGTGGATGGAGGAGATGATGCTTTTGCTCCTGCAGGGAGAGCGGGACAGGGTGAAGGAGTTGACCGACCGCTACGTCAAGGACTTCGAGGCCCACCGCTTTCCCATCCAGATGTTCATGAAGACGGAGACCTTGCAGGACTCGCTGGAGACCTACCAGCAGAAGGTGAAGCGCAAGCAACGAAACCCCGCCGCCCCCTATGAACTCGCCCTGAAGTCGGCGCGGCCCTATCAGCCGGGTGATCAGATCTCGTACTACGTCGCGGGGCAGGGGGTCAAAGTCAAGGTCCACGAGGCGGCCAAGCTGGCCTCCCAGTGGGACCCAGAGCGGCCGGATGAGAATGTCGAGTATTACAAGGCCAAGCTCCTCGACCTCTACAAGAAGTTCAAGCCCTTCATCGAACAGGAGGGACTCGTCCCGGTCCGAGCCGACGGAGAGCCCGCATGACTCCACCGGTGTAGTCCAAGCGACTCCCTGGATCGGGATGGAGAGCGCCGGGCGAGGCCTTTGACAACATCGTGCTGCCGGGCTATCGTAGGCCTGCCTCAGGAACGCCGCCGCCGATTCCAGTTCGTGGAGGAGCTCAAGGAGGTGATCGGGATCGGCCCGATCATCTGTGACGCCATCAAGGACCTGGTGACCATCGGGCAATCCTGAGTGGCCGGTCGGAGGGACAGGGACAGGAGGACGCATGGCCGCAGCCATCACGATTGAGATCCTCGACAAGGTCAAGGCCGACATTGCCATCTCCATGCGCCGTGCCCGAAAGGCGTTCCGGGGCCTCGTGTATGCCGACCTGCGTCTCGCCGTGAGAGAGGGACAACACGCGACTGCCGAGAACGGGCAATCGAAGCACGGCGGCCGGGACGCCACGGTGGGCCTCGGTATCCGGGTCGTGGCCGGCGGCAAGATCGTTGCCGCCGGCTACTACGGCCGGCAGCTGGGGGCAGGGGAACTCGCTAAACTCCCGGAGATCGTGCGCGAAGGACTCGGCCATGCCACCGCACGCGCTGTAGCGAACGCGTCTCAGAAGACCGCACTGAAACGGCAAATAGCCGGCCTGGGCAAGAGCCTCACGAACACTGCCTTCGCCCCCATCGATGTCCGACAGGAGACTGTCGCCGCCCAGTTCGAGATCGATCCGCGGTCGGTGCCCCTTGCGGAGATCATCCGGTACACCACCGAGGTCTCCCGGACGCTCACCGGGCTCGACCGCGCCATCCGGTACAACCAGGTGACCAGTCTCACCGGGCTTAACCGGCAGCTCTTTGCGAGCTCCGAGGGGGCCCTCATCGACCAGGCCACGGCGCTGACCGAGGGGGGCGTGGCCGTGGTGGCGGAACAGAACGGAGTCGTTCAGGAAAACTGGGACGCGATCGGTCACCAGCGGGGATTCGAGGTGCTCCTTCACGGGGTGGCGGAAGATCCGATCCACGCGCCCAACCTGGCGACCTTTGCGCGTGAACTGGCCCGGGAGACTCTCGCCCTCTGTTCCGCCCCTCCGTGTCCAACCACCCCCGATCCGGTCGTGGTCGTAACCGATCCTCACTTCAATGCGCTCCTCTGCCACGAGATCGTCGGCCACCCTACGGAGCTGGACCGCGCTCTCAAAATGGAAACCGCTTATGCCGGCCGCTCGTGGCTTCTCCAGGACCTTGCCACCCACCAGATCGGCCGCCGGATCGCCTCACCTCTGGTCACGGCCTACTCCGACCCCGGGCTACCTGGCTACGGGCACTACCGGTATGACGATGAGGGGACCCCGGGAAGGCGTGTGATCCATATCGATCAGGGCATCTTCCAGGGATTCATGAACAGCCGCCAGACCGCGGCAATCCTGGGCGCGCCCCCGAACGGCCACGCGAAGGCGACCGAGGCCTTCCTCGTCCCGCTGATCCGCATGTCGAACACGGTCTTTGCCCCCGGCGACCGCCGCCCCGAGGACATCCTCCGCGAAGTCGAGACGGGATACTGCGTGGTCGGCCACAAGATCCCCTCGATCGCCGAGTCCCGCGAGAACTTCCGCATCTCCGCCCGGAAGGTCTATGCGGTGCGCCGCGGGGAGCTCGGGCAGCTCTACCGAGACGGAGGGATCATGGCCGACTCGAGGGATTACCTCATGTCGGTCGATGCGGTGGGAAAGGACTTCTGCCTCTTCCCCATCCCGCACTGTGGGAAGGGGCAACCGATGCAGACGAAGCGGGTGGGGAATGGCGGCCCCACCATGCGGTCCTTGGCGCGCCTCACCGGAGGAGACCGATGATCTCCCGGGCACGCTTGGAGCGGGCAGTCCACGAGGCCCTGTCGCTGCTCAAGTCTGTCGAGGATGTCCGGGAGGCCGAAGTCTTTGCTGCGTCCAACCAACACCTGCTCACGCGACTCCATTACACTTCTCACCTGCCCTGTAACGGTGCCGAAGAACCCAAGTCCACCCTGGCCTATGGCATCGGCATCCGGGCGGTCTTCCGAACCCCAACAGGGATCCAAATCGGATTCGGGAGCGAGCCGAGTGATCTCACGGCTGAGGGGGTGCGGCAGGCCCTCGCGAAGGCACGACAGTCGGTGGTCCCGGACCCCGAATTCGTCTCGCTGCCTCAACCCACGGGAGAAGCGCGAACCCTCACGCGCTACCACGACGCCCGGCTCATGAACCTCCGCGACACGGATCTCGTCAGGGTCGGTTGGAAGGCCATCCGGGGAGCGCTGCGGACCTTCCTCAGCTCTCGCCGCCTGGCCGAGGTGGCCGGGGGACGACGGCAGATCTCGTCCCTGGGTCTCATTCTGAGCGGGGACGTGTCCATCGTTCAGGAGCGCATCGCCATCGGCTCGACCAGGCTTCCCCGAGTTCAGACGGATGAATCAGCCTTCTGTCTCACGTTTCTCACCGCTATGGTGGAACGCTTCCAGGCCAAGGGGAGCGGGTGGGCGACGGGTCGGCGCCTGAGCGAACTGACCGAAGAGACCGGGGTCCAGGCGGCCCGGGCGGCCATTGACGCTATCGGTGGCATCCGCGTCCGGTCGGGAAGCTACCGAGTGATCCTTGGTCCGCAGGCGGTCACGGACCTCATGACGCACTTGATCATTCCCGGCCTCACCTCGAGGACCTTCTACGCAGGGAGTTCCCCCTTTCAGAGGCGACTGGGCCAGCGGGTCGCAACATCTGAGGTCAGCCTGTATGATCACGGGGCCGCCCGAGGGCTCGTGGCCAGTAAAGGCATAACCTGTGAGGGGCTTCCAACCGGTCGCACCGACCTCATCCGCGAGGGGGTCCTGGTCGGCCTCTTGAGCAACTCCTACGAAACCGAGCGCCTCCTCCGCGATCCCCGCGGAAAAGAAAAACTCGGCACTGATCCCCGTCGAGGCCGAAAGGCGCTCGTCCCCCGCAACGGTTTTCGCCGCGGAACGGGGGGTGGCCGCCACTTCGATCGGCCGCCCGGGATCGCCGGCACCAATGTCGTGCTTGAAGGAAAGAGACCCTTGAGCGCGCGGCAGCTTTTCCGCCTGGTGGGAGACGGCCTCTACATCGGTCGAACCTGGTACACCTACCCGATCAATGGGCTGGCCGCCGGGGACTTCACCTGTACCGTCATCGGGGATTCCTTCCTCATCAAGGACGGAAGGCTCGCCGGGCCCCTCAAGGCCAATACGGTCCGGATCAATGACAACATCCAGAGGGTCCTCAAGAGCATTGCAGGCGTGGGGCAGGAGCGAAAGGGCACCTTTGCCTGGGGTGCCGACGAGGTCGTCTATGCTCCCGATGTCGTCGTGGAGGGCGTCAGGATCACCGAGATCGCTGAATTCACAGAGCAGCTCTGAATCGCCGGTCCGGGATCACACCCAGCCGGTTCCTCAGGCAGTCCGGCGACACAGGCAAGAGAGGCCATGCGCACCGAAAGACCAGCGGCCCTCTTTGTTCGGGGAGAGAAGGAGCGACGGGCCGGCATGTTTACCCAGGCCCTCGCATCCTATCGCGACGCCGCACAGCTCTTCCGGCGGTCCGGCGACCCGCAAGGACTCTTCCAGTGTCTTCTCGCTCAGGGCCACTGCCTGAGGCTCCTCGGCAATTTCAGACAAGCGCAGGAGACCTATCAGAAGACCCTGGCAGTGGCCGCCATCCTCAACAGCCCAGCCGATCAGGCCGATGCCGAGGTCGGTCTCGGGATGAGCCTTCGGGCCGTGGGGGATCACCGGCAGTCCCTGCGTCTGTTCGCCCGTGCCGCCCGGACCTACGGCAAGGCCGGAGACCGCACCGGCCAGGCGTACGTCCTGTGGGCCACGGCAGGCGCGCTCCGAATCCGGGGAAGTCTGAACGACGCCCTGGACACGTTTCGGCGCGCCAAGGCCCTCTTCAAACAGCAGGGTGATCGAGCCGGAGCGGGGTACTGCCTCTGTGGAATGGGGGGTGTCAGTCGCCTGATGGGGAAATACCGCGACTCGCTCACCTACTACTCGGAGGCGCACCGTGAGCTCAGGCGCCTCGGCGATACCTTCGGAAGGGCCTACGCAGCCTGCGGCATCGCCAACGCCAATCGGATGCTCGGGCGTTCACGGACGGCCCTCACCCACTTCGCCGAGGCTCGACGGCTCTACGCGGATCTCCGGGACCGGGTGAGCTACGCGTATACGCTGTGGGGAGAGGGAACCCTCTACAAGATCTCCCGGCAACTGAAGCGGGCCGGGCAGGTCTTCGCCGCGGCCGAGGCGATCTTTATCGAGACCCGCGATCCGCGGGGACGTATCTATACTCGCCTCGGTCGCGGGGAGATCCTGATCCTGCAAGGAAAGCGGCGGCTGGCCCGACGATTCCTGGAAGCGGCCCGAACCGCGGCCCGGCGACACGGCTTCCGCTTTGAGAAGCTTCACAGCGATCTCCTCCTCGCCCTCCTTGACCGCCGCGAAGGGAAACGCGTCTCGACCGCCTCCTTGAAACGCCGCTACCAGGCGTTGGGTTCTACCTTCCTCGATGAGGGAGGCCTTCCCCTCAACCTGCCCTGACGGTGCGAGGCCCCGAGCCCGCTGGACGCACGCCGGCCGGCGTCGACCCATGCCGGAAGAAGAAGGGAGCGTGATCAGTCCGCCGACCGCGCCTCGGCGTGCTCGCGTTCCCTGTCCAGCACGACGCGCTTGCGCTGCACACCCCACCGGTAGCCGCCGAGCTTCCCATCCGATCTCACGACGCGATGGCACGGCACCACCACGGCGACCGGGTTCGTCGCACAGGCTCGCGCCACGGCCCGCGCGGCTCGAGGCTCCCCGATCGCCTCGGCGATTTGAGCATACGAGCGGGTCTGTCCGTACGGAATCTTGCGCAGGGCGTCCCACACCCGCGACTGGAAGGCTGTCGCCTGCACGTCGATCGGCAGGTCGAGGCGCCGTGGCCCGGAGTGCCCCACATGATCCCGAATGGCGTTCACGGTCGACCGGAGCCTGGCATCCGCGCGAACGAGGACGGCCCGCGGGTATTCTGCGCGCAGCTCCTGCACGAGCGCCGCGTCCTCGCCGAAGTACACCGCGCATACCCCACGCGTTGTGGCAGCGACAAGCATCCGACCGATCGGACTATCCGCCAGGGTGTATACGATCTGTTCAGCCTTGCCACCGCGTTTGTACGCTCCGGGCGCCATGCCGAGTTGCTGGCTCGCTTTCTCGTACAGTCCACGGCTGGATCCGTAACCGGCGTCGTACATCGCCCCGGTCACGCTGCGCCCCTGCTTGAGCCCCGCCTTGAAGCGCTGGAGACACTGCGCAGCCGCGTACTGCTTGGGGCTCAGGCCGGTGGCGCGCCTGAACACGCGCTGGAGGTGAGAGGAGCTGAGGCCCATCCTCTCACTGAGTTCGGCGAGCGAGGGGGGCACCTCCACGGTATCTAGCAGCTGCAGTATGTGCGCGACCCCCCGTTGCTGGGGGCTGACCTCCTTTGGGCGGCAGCGCAGACAGGGCCGGAAGTTGGCTTGCTCTGCTGAGTCGATGTCCTCAAAGAACGCGACGTGCGCACGCAAGGGGCGTCGCGACGGGCAGGTAGGACGGCAGTAAACGCCAGTCGATCGCACCGCGTAATAGAAGGCACCGTCCGCGGCCGGATCACGGGACACGACAGCCTCCCAGCGGGCCCCGTCGGTCGCATAGGCTTTCAGCTCAGTCTTCTTCATCGCGCGTGTCACCTCCTGCGGGTAAAGATAGTCAGCCCTCAGGAGGCACACCATCCGATTCTTGCGCTCAAATGAAAATATGCGGAGCCACCCACTAGACCAGACCAGCCAGGGCGGCCTGGTAGATCGCCGGAGGCGCGGCCCCCTCTATGCGCTCCTCGCCAATGACGATCGTCGGGACCGCTTCAACGTGGTACCGGTCCACCGCCTCGAGATGCTCTGCGTAGACCGTCTCCTTCACCGTGGGGTCTTTGAGGTCGACCCTGAAGCGGTGAAGATCAAGACCACAGCTCAGCGCGACCTCTTCCAGGACGGTCCGGTCGCTGATATCGCGGTTTTCAACCAGGAAGGCGCGAAAGACGCCGAAGTGGAAGGCCTCCGAGGCATCGGCTCCCTGACGCCTGGCCGCCTGAGCGGCCTCGAGCGCCGGAACGCTTGACCCGGGATACCGCTCGCCCTTCACCCAGAGACGGATCCCCAGGGAGGGCTCCGTCGCCGCAGCCCTCTGCCAGTGGCCCCGACGCTCGCTGGAGAAGCTGGGGTAAGCGGGGGCTTCAGGTTTGAGGATATAGCCGACTCGCCGGATGGGCAGCCGCCGGGCGAGGCGTGTCAGGACAGCGTCGAGCCGCACCTCGGCCACGAAGCACCAGGGTCAGAGATAATCGAAAACCACCAGAATCGACACGGACCGTTCTCGCGCTGCGGAGCGGTCGCAGGGCGTTTCGGCAAGGGATACCCGAGGACGTTACCGCACGGTTGGGCGCGTCTCGAGGTCCCGGACTTGGCGCCGGAGCGCTGCGATGCGCTCTTCCCGTTCCTTGAGGGCCTGGGTGAGTTCGTGGACCTCTGCGGCCCGTTCCGCCTGGAGCAGATTGACCCGCTTGACCTCCTCCTCGCGGGCCCGGAGTTCGGTCTGGAGCTTCTTCTGCTCTTCCATCAATCGCTGACCGGTCCCCTGCCACGTGCGCAGAGCTTCCTGATCCGCCCGCCGCGCCTTGTCCAGCTCCTGAAGCTTTGCCTCCCGATCCTTGAGCGTCCGCTCGACACTCTCCAGTCGGCGATCCAGCTTCTCCTTCTCCCCCTGAAGGGCCTTGAAGTTCCCCTGCAGTTTCTTGGACTCGCCCTGGAGCGTGGCGACCTGGGTCTTCAATGTCTCTCGTTCCTGGCGGGTCTTGGCCAATTCCTTCTGCAGGCCCTGCACCTCACCCGTGAGCTTCTCTCGGGTCTCCGCGGCCTTCTTGGCCTCCTTCGCCTGCTTTGCCTCGGTGAGCTCATGGACCTCGGTGACGCCCTCGATCTCTGCCGTGAGCCGAGTCGTCTTCTCGGTGAGCTGGGCGATCTGCTCGGTAGCCTTGTAGTACCGGTACCCCAGGACACCCACGACTGTACAGGCCACAAGGAGTACTACCCATGTCACCGTGTCTCGCATTGCTCCTCCAGAGCCGCATCTTAAGCGCCGTGTTCTCGAAGGGCAAGTCCTTTCTCACGTCCTGACTTTATGATATCGTGGTCGCCCTGGAACCAGCCGGACAGGTCGTCGGGATCACGACAAAGCCGCCGGCATTTTTCCTTGCGCGCGGGGCGCAGGTATATATACTGTCAGGCCACAGACGAGACGAAAGGGGGTGATCCGCGTGCGGGCCCAGAAGCCAGGCGAGAAGAAGCCATGGCCACCACCACCGAAAGGACCCGGACCGAAGAGGCCCTAGACGACATCGTCTTATATGCATTAACCGCATTGTGAGCGAAGCGTCGCCCGACAAACTTGATTCCCACGGGGATCCCGGACATGGAGCAGAGCATGACACAAAGGATGGCGGGGAGCCTTCTCGTCCTAACCCTCTTCCTGATCGCGGGCTGCGGCCAGGAGCTCCAGAAAGAGAATGAGGCCCTGAAGGCCCAAATCAAAACGGCACAAGAGGAAAATGCCTCCCTCAATGGGAAGCTCCAGGCCCTCGAGGCGGAAAAGAGCACCCTGAGCACAAGCATTGAAGGCCTGGAGAAGCAGGTCGCCGAGCTGGAAAAGTCCCTTGAGGCGGCCAGGAAGGCTGCCACGGCTCCGAAGCCACCGGCCGCCAAGCCGGCCCCCAAGGCGCCGGCTCCGACGCCTTCCCCCGCGCCCAAGCCAAAATAGGGGGCGGACCGCCTGCCCGCTGGGAACAGAAGGGGGGTCCGTCCGTCTAGCACGATAAGGACACTCCGGGGGAACCTGACCCAGGAGAGGAGGTGATACTTGTGAAGAAGGCACTCGGTGCGTTTGTTGCCCTCGCGTTCGTGGTGGGCGTGGCGATCGGCCCGGCGTGGGCCGCCCATGCCCCAGAGCTCTCCAAGCAGTGTCAGGAGGCGCTGAAGAAGACCCCGAATAAGGATGCCGAGAAGCTCTGCGGCGAGGGGGACAAGCTCCTCAAGGACGGCAAGGGTGAGGAGGCGGCAAAGAAGTTCGAGGCGGGCCTAGAAAAGCTCGGGATCAAGCCTGCAAAGAAGTAACTGCATCATGCAGCAGGGGGGAGGAGGCAAGCTTCTCCCCCGTTTTTCCTACCAGACTTCCGCTTTGAAACTGGCGGGGATTCTCGTCTGCTCGAACCCGGTCCGAAGCTGCAGCTCCGCCGTTTCATTCCCGCACATCCTGATGTGCCGTTCTTCGATGTCGGTGACCACCCCGAAGAGGGGGTTCATGTTGATCTTTGCCTGCCCATCGGCCCCCTTCTCGGCCTTGACAATTCTTCCCCGCGTATAGGGCCAATCCTCGGGCCATTCGCGGGTCAAGACGGGATGATATCGGAAATTCTCAGGGTACTTCTTTTCGAGCTCCAGCCACTCCTCGTGAGACATCAGTTGTCTCGGATTCTTCACGCTCACAATCAGGACATAGTGCGCCCCCGGATGCTTCCGTGTTCGTCCGAAATTCAGCGCAGCAAGATACCGGACGTGGGCAAAGAGGGGAGTCACGCCAGTCGAGAACCCAATACCAAGAAATTTCTTGTCGAGCCACCAGTCATCGGGTTCCAGCTTGAGACTCTTGTTGTCATCCTTGATCCTGTGTTCGTACACGATCAATGTGGTCCCGTCACCATTGAATTCGACCCGAACGTTGATCGTGTCCCCGACGCTCACCTCGTCGGTTTGCCACCATACGGACGTGTCCGCCTTCGGATCGTGCGTGTCGTTAATGATGGTCTGAAGAATTCGATTCTCGGTGAGGGCACAATTGGAACGAGTATAAAGACGCTTTTGGAGCTTCTGTGTCCGCGCGCCAAAAGGCTCTGCGAGAAAGGCGGTACCCGGCCGCATTTCATCGGCAATCGGGTACGTCCGGCCATCGACTTCACAGGCATAGGGCATCTGTATCTCAACGACCCTAATCTCCTTTGGATCGATATTATCGAGGCGACTCACTTCCGCTGGAACGAAGATCACAGCCATGATTTCCCCTCTCTCTGAAGGAGCCCTCCCTTCTGCGCGTCGGGCCCCTACGCGAGTACCCACCACGCGGCGATGCAACGCTCATGCCGGATTCTCTTTCTCGGATAGGAGCCGGCGGGCTTTTTTGAAGATGGCATGAAACATGGGTCGCGTCAAGCGGCGGACCTTTTGAGCCGCCACCTGCTCCCGGTGCCGGGTGAGCCGCGGGCATCGCGTACAATGAATCACCTCGGCCTGAATCTGTGCCAAGGCTGGCCGATCGCTCGAACGTGGTTGCATCCGTCTCCCGGCTGGAGCGCCGTGTCCCATAACTTATCGGGTGCTCCCCGGTTCAAATTCGATCACCAGAATTGTCAGATTGTCTGTCCCACCCCTGGCAAGGACCTCATTCCGAAGGGTCTCGGCCCCCTCCCGAGCCCCAGAACTCCCGTGGAGGACGCGCACGATGTCCTCTCCCTCCAAGACGTCAAAGAGGCCGTCGCAAGCCACCACCAGAAACCGATCGTCGAGACCGAGCCGCCGCTCTCCCACGGTCGGGACAGCCATCACCCCGATGGAACGAAAGTAGCTGTCGCCGAAGCTCCGGGTCGGCATGAGCCCCCGGAGGCCCCGGACCACATATCCGCCCTCGATCTGCCCCCCTCCCGTAATGATGCGGGACCGCTCCGAGGGATCGTTCACCCGGTGGGGGCGGGTGAGGGGTGTCGGTCCGGTTCCTGCGAGGAGAATCTCGGCATCCCCCACGTGGGCGAAGTAAAGTTGATCCTTCCGGAAGAAGATCGTGGCCGCCGTGGCCCCGCTGTCCGTGCACTGGAGCCGCCCCTCCACCACGCGGTAGGACTGCCGGAATGCCTCGATGGGGTCAAGTCCGGCGTCAAGCGCCTCGAAGAAGACCTGATGGAGTGATGTCGCCGCGATCTCGGCCGCCTCCACCCCTCCATGGCCATCGTAGACTCCACCGAAGAGGCCGATCTCCGGACGGATCTCGAGGACGTGGCGGTCCTCCATGGCGTGCCGCAGGCCGATGTCCGACACGTCATGGACGGCCCGAATGCGGGCAATGGCCGGATCAGGCCGTCTCGACATTGGTTCCTCTACCGGAGCGGCCGCGCCCACGAGGCAAGGAAGACCCGCGTGCAATACGCCGCGCGAACTCCCGTTCTGACCATACGTCAGCGGAGGCGCAAAGGCAAGGCTTGGGGTTTTCACTCCTCCCGGGCTATAGTCAAGGGGTGGACCAGGACACAGCAGAGAACCGGGAGCTCGTCGCTCTTACCTTTCGATCCGTCGATGCGGCCTTTGCCAAGGGAGACGAGGCGGAGGCTGTTTCAGCTATCCTAGAGGCCTTTGCCCGGCGGATCAGGCCCTGTCTGAGCGACCTGCCGTCGGCGGAAGAGATGAAGGAACTGCCCAAGGAACTTCAACAAGCGATCAGGGAGCGGCAGCGGAAGGCCGCACTGCTCCGACAGAAGCGCGAGACGGCCCTGCAGGTGATCCCCGCGTACAGCCAACTGCTCCAGGCCTATCGATCCTACGACGCCGAGATGGGTTCTCCACGGCGCCTCGCCCAGACCCTGAAAATCTCGGCCACGACGGTTTTAGTCGGCGCGACGCTCGGCTACCTCGTCGAGCGAGGGATCGGCCTCCCCTATGCCACAGTGGGGGGGATCGGTCTGGGCCTCATCGCCTTCTTCATCATGATGCTCCGAACTCTGAGCACCACCCGGCAAATGACGCAGGTGGAGTCGGCCCACACCGCGGCTGTGGAGAGACTGAAGGAGGAGCTCACCGCCGCCTTCGAGGCGGTCGATCGTCAGGGCGCGCGAGAGGGAGCAAGGGACCTCGGCTCCTGAAGGAGGCACCCATCATGGTGGATGCACGTCACCTCGTGGAAGAGACGCGGCAGGAACTTCAGGCGGTCGAGGCAGAGATCCGCCGGCATCCCTACCTGGACGCCCTAGCGGCCGGAGCGGTCTCGCGAGAGGAGCTCCGTCGGTTCGCGGGCCAGCAGTACCACATCATCGGCAGCGATCTCCGCGCGATGGCCCTTGTGATTGTCAAGGCGGACTCCGCCGAAACGCGGGAGTTCTTCTGGGGAGGTATCCAGGGAGAACGGGGGGCCCTGGAAGCCCTCGAGACGTTCGCCACCGCCCTGGCTATGCCGGCGGGCGACCTCACGGGTGCCGAGCCGATCCCCGGGGCATTCGCGTACAGTGCCTATGTCGCCTGGCTCGCCCTCTTCGGCTCGTGCGCCGAGTTTGCCGCCGCCTTCCTGGTGAATCTCGAAGCGTGGGGGTCGAACTGCGCCCGGATGAGCCAGGCGCTGAAGGCGCGATACCAGATGAAGGATGGGGACGTCGGTTTCTTTAATCTCTTCAGCGACCTGCCGCCGGGTTTCGAGGAGCGGGCCCTGCGGGTGATCCAGGAGGGGCTCAATCGAGGGGTCGAGCCCCCGAAGATAAAGCAGGCAGCCCGCATGCTCCAGGGCTACGAGCTTCTCTACTGGGATACCCTCTACCGAGCGCTGGCACAGTAGCGACCCCAGAGGTCCAGGCGAGCCAGCCCGGCCTGCATCGGGGCGCCCTGAACCCCCGGGTGCAATCCTCTCCCGCCGAAGCAAGTCCGATGCCCTCCCCTGTGTTCCGGAGGGGATTATTTCCGGCCCAGGACGGCGTCCTTCAGCGCCTTCGCGATCCGGATGCGGACCACCCGCTTGGCAGGAATCCTGAGGGGCTGGCCGGTCTGGGGGTTGCGACCCATGCGCGCCTTCCGGTTGACGAGGACCACCTTGCCGACCCCCGGGATGACAAAGCCGTTCTTCGCTTCCTTCGCCGCCAGGGAGGCGATCTCATCGAGGATCGCTGCCGCGTTGCCTTTGGTAATCTTCGCCTTCTCCGCCAGACGTCCGACAAGCTGTGCCTTCGTTATCATCTTTGCCATTCCGTCCTCCCTTGTCGTGAGTGTTTAACCCAACCCCGCTTCCCGCCGGTGAAAGCTATACCCTGTCCATCCGCCGCGAGTCAATAGATTCTTGCAACCCCGGCCTTTCACCGCTTCGCTTTCGCCCCCTCCAGGGCCTGCTCCAGCTCCTTGACCCGGTCCCGAAGCGTCTTTTGCGTGTTGAAGGCCTCGGTGTCATCGCGCATTACAGCGAAGATCCCCTCCACCTGCCCATCGGTCTTTTTCAGCAACCCGACCGTGAACGCAATGGAGAATCGGCTCCCGTCCTTCCTGAGAGCCGGGACCCGCAGGACCTGATCACCGTAGTCGGTCTTTCCGGTTCGCATGACTTGATGAAAACCGTTCCAGTGCCGCTCTCTGTATTTCTCAGGGATGATCAGGTCTAAGGACTGCCCGAGGGCCTCGGCCGCGGTGAATCCGAACATCCGCTCGGCCCCCGGGTTCCACAGCGTGATCTTCCCGTCCGGGCCAGCCAGCACGATCGCGTCCGCTGCCTCCCGGACGATTCGCTCATACATCGACACGGTCCACCTCCCCTCTCGGGAAAGCCCTCCCGCATCCCGGGGCCCCCGTTCCGTCAGGAAGGGTTCAGGCTCACGATATGATGATAATGCACCGTGAGGCTCTGGTTGCGGGATGAGCCTTCAGGTTCGACGTAGATGACCAGGCCGTCCGCCGCCTCCAGGGTCCCCACCAGGCGCCCTGTCACGGTCGGTCCCCCGGGGGCGTCGGCCCTGAGCTTTAGGGTCACCCGCTTGCCGACGTGCCGTCTGATCTCTTGTGGCGTCATCGCGTCCCTCCGTCTTTCAGTCGTCAGCAGATGTCGGCGAGTCCTTCGACCAGCTCAGGACGGTGAGCCATGTCGAACCGCTCAGTCGAGCCGTCCGCGGTCAGCCATCAGCGGGAGAGATTCTCGAGGAGATAGAGCGTCCGGGGCGACTCCCCTTCAAGGCAGCCGGCCACCGCGTGGAGAATCTCGTCATATTCCTCGTGCGAGATGCCGCCGCGCATCGATCCTCGCCTCTACTTCGAGCAGCACCGGACGCTCACCCATACCCTGGTAGGCGTGACCCTTCTTTCAGTGGCAGTGGCGGGGCTCATCACCGTCTCTTCGAAAAAGCGCTCCCCCCTTGTCCTCGTGCTCTACGCCTTCGTCGGAGGACTCACCCACCTGGCTCTCGACGCCCTGCCCCGCTACCCCCTCCGTCCTCTCGCCCCCCTCTCATCTTACGACTACGCCCTGGGCCTCTTCTGGTGGCGAGATCCCTTCTTCAAGGTGACCGCCATTATCGGGATCGTCCTCATCCTCATTCTCCCGCGTTTCCTCGCGCGGCCCTTCCTCATCCTCGGCTTGCTGGTGATGGCGGGCAGAGTGGCCGTGGCATTTTTTCTGCACCGCTGACGTAAAGCGGTCAGCTATCAGCTCTCAGGAGCACGTCGCCTGTCAGCGGGCTGACGGCTGACTGCCAACAGCCGAACTGTTATTCCTCCCCATGGTTGGGCCTCTGGAAAAGGAGCAGGGGATCGTCGATCCGAAAGATCTCCTGAGTGTAGAAGGCCTGGCCGTAGGTGCAACCGATGAGGAGACCGAAATAGCGGGCCACGGCCTCGAGGCGGCCAGGGACCGACCGGTACCCCGGCCGGCCGAACTGGGACCTGTGGGCGTTGACGGCTTCAAGGGCCCGCGGCAGCTCCTCGTCCACGGGAACGATGAAGGAGGGGCGCTCAAAGGGGATCATGAAGTAGTAGAGGATCTTTTGCACCGCGTGGGGCCGCCCGCCTGCGGGAAACTTTTCCAGGTGGGCGAAGTTGGCGGCGTGGGTCACGAGATGGCCGGCCGCAATGTGGTCGGCGTGTCCCCGTCCTCGCCCCGGCTCCACACCGTAATGGGGCGCCAGCACGATCCTGGGGCGATACTTGCGGATGAGGGAGGCGACCTGCCTCCGGTTCGTGAGATTATCCTCGAGGCGGGTATCCCCCAGGCGAAGGATCTCGAAGACATCCAGCTCCAGGACTCTGGCCGCCGCCGCCGCCTCCCGTCTCCGGACCGTGCGGGTCCCCGCCCCCATATCCCCTTCGGTAAGGCTGACGATCCCCGTCCGATATCCACGCGCCTTCATCTTGAGGAGAAAGGCCCCAGCCCCGATCTCGGCGTCATCGGGATGCGCCCCAAAGGCGAGAAAATCTAACGCACGCCCCATCGCTCTCCCGTCCAACACACTGAGCCGTGCGCCCAATTACTTATAGAAATCCTCGCGACTCCCGCTGACCACCTCAATGACGATGACCTGCTCTTCGCGAAGGATCTTGAGGACCACCTTGTCGTGGGCCCGTTTCTTCCACAGCTCCTCGTACAAGTCGGGCCGGGTCTCCACCGAACAGTAGTCCACGGCGATGATGATGTCCCCCTCCCGGATCCCCGCCGCCTCTGCCGGCCCTCCGGGGACCAACCCCGCCACCATCACCCCGCGGTCTGTCGGTTGCAGATGCGCTCCGATCCACGCCCGCACCGGCCGGCTCACGACCTGACCGAATTCCAAGAGTTCCGTCCGGTTGAGCTGATACAGCTCCACCGGAATCGCGATCGTCGTGCGCGCCACCTCGGAGACGTTGAACGCAGCGATGCCGACCACACGCCCGGCCAGGTCAAAGAGGGGAGCCCCGCCGAGGCCTGGGTTTTGAATCGTCACCCCGATCGCCTTCGAGAGCATGTACTCCCAGTGGGTGTCGAACTCTCCGAGATAGGAGATGAACCCCTCGGCCACGCGCCGCTCGACCGTCCCGGTCGCGGCCAGGAGGAACACCGGCTGTCCCAGGATAATGTCCATCGAGGAGCCGAGACGCACTACGGGAAGATCCTGGGGTGGAATCTTGAGGAGGGCCAGGCCGCTGTCAAAGTCGCGCGCCACCAGATGCGCCTGAAAGCGCCGGCCATCCGTCAGGCCCACGCCAAGACGGTATGCCCCGATCACCACATAGTTTACCGTCAGGAGATATCCCCCGGTATCCACAATGACCCCGGTGCCTCTCCGCTCAGTCCCCAGGACCACCGTGGAGGGATGGCCCGGCTTGACCGCCGCCTCGATACTGACCACGGCGGGGAGGACCCCATTGACCAACTCGGGTGGCGCATCCATGACGGCACTCCGCAGGATGATGACCTCGGCAGATTATCTTAGCAACTTCGCCCATGGATGCCAAAGGAAAAGCCTTCTCCTCCTTCCCTATGCGGAGAGCCGGAGGAGGGTGGTCTGTGAAATCGTCGGAGGGCAAATTGTGGCGCCCTCACGCCTCCCTGTCAAGGTGCTGATGCGTCGGACGGCCCGGCCGTAACTTCAATGCCGAGAAACTGCAAGTCGTGATAGAATAAGTGTTCCGTCTTGGAGGCCAGATGGAAAAGAAGATGCTCTCCCCCGATCAGTTCGTCCTGAATCACCTGCGCGCGGAGGATACAGACCGGGTGTACCGGATCATGGCCGAATTCGCTGAGGGGTTCGAGGTCCTCTCGCGGATTCCGCCCGGCGTGGCCATCTTCGGGTCATCCCGGGCGACCCGGCAGGACCCATACTATGGGGTCGCAGAGGGGATTGGCCGCCTCCTGGCCCAGCACGGGTTCGCCGTCCTGACCGGTGCGGGACCCGGGATTATGGAGGCGGCAAACAAGGGGGCGCGGGAAGCGGGAGGCTCCTCCATCGGATTGAACATCCAGCTCCCTCTGGAGCAGCCGGTCAACCCGTATGTCACCACCCTCCTGAACTTTCGCTACTTCTTCGTCCGGAAGGTCATGTTTGTCCGGCACTCCGTCGCGTTCGTCTTCCTGCCTGGGGGATTCGGGACGCTGGATGAGCTCTTCGAATCGGCTACCCTGATCCAGACCCACAAGATCCGTCCCTTCCCTGTGGTCCTCGTGGGGCGGGACTACTGGCAGGGTCTGCTCGAGTGGCTGACCCAGACGGCTGTGGAGCGGGGAAGGGTCAGGCCTGAGGAGATGACCATCTTTACCCTGGCCGAAACTCCGGAGGAGGTCCTGACCGCCATCCAACGGGCCGCCCCCGCCCTCCACCAGCCGATACCGTAGTGGTTGACGCCGCCTCTCTTTGAGTCGCCCCCCCCCGCTCGATCCTGACACCGTAGATCGACGCGGTCGAAAAGGACTTTGACATTTTCCCGATCGCTTCCTATAGTTATTCCCGGGGGCGGGGTCGGAGAGGGGCATGCCCTATCGGTTCCTCGAAGAGATCGCCATCGCCGACGTGGCCTTCGAGGCGGAGGGACGGACACTCGCCGAGGTCTTCGAGGCGGCAGCGCTTGCCCTCACCGAGACGATGGTGGAACTGGATGGGGTGTCGCCCACCCTGTCACGCCTGATCTCGCTCCGCGCCGAGGATCTGGAGACCCTCCTCTTCCGCTGGCTCGCAGAGCTCATCTACCTCAAGGATGCGGCATGTCTCCTGTTCCGGCGATTCGAAATCACCATCCGCGAGGGGACCGAGTGCGAGCTTGAGGCGACGGCGTGGGGAGACCAGATCAACTACGAGACGATGTCGCTCAAGGTGGATGTCAAGGCGGTAACCTACCATCTGTTTTCTCTCACGAAAACCCCTCACGGATGGAGGGCGCAGGTCATCCTGGACATCTAAGGGGGTAGGGTCATGGAAGCCAAGAAGATCGCCGAGGGCATCTGGGAGGTACCTCGCACCGCCAAGGAAGGCATGCTGGTTCCGGCCCGGATCTACGCCACGGACGAGCTCTTCAAGGGGATGGATCAGGGGGTCTTCGAGCAGGTGACCAACGTCGCCTGCCTCCCCGGGATCCAGAAGTACGCCCTCTGCATGCCCGACGGCCATTGGGGCTACGGATTCCCCATTGGGGGGGTGGCCGCCATGGACACCCGCACGGGGGTCATCTCGCCGGGCGGGATCGGCTTTGACATCAACTGTGGGATGCGCCTGATGCGGACAAATCTGACCGAGCCCGAGGTCAAGCCGAGGCTCCGCGAGTTGGTGGACCGACTCTTTCAGGCCGTCCCCTCCGGGGTGGGCACCAAGGGATTCCTGAGGTTGAACGATGCCGAATTTCGCGAGGTGATGGTGCAGGGGGCCCAGGGGATGATCCGGCGCGGGTTCGGCTGGCCGGAGGACGCCGAGGGGATTGAGAACTTCGGCCGGATTGCCGGCGCCGATCCCGCCAAGGTCAGCGCCAAGGCCACGAGCCGGGGGATTCACCAGCTCGGGACGTTAGGGTCGGGCAACCACTACCTGGAAATCCAAGTCGTCTACCCCGGCAATATCTACGAGGTGGATGTCGCCAAGGCGCTCGGCATCGACCGCGAGCTCCAGGTGGTGGTGATGTTCCACTGCGGCTCCCGAGGCTTCGGGCATCAGGTCGGCACCGACTATCTCGAGATCTTTGGGCCGGCCATGAAGCGGTACGGGATCACCATCCCTGATCGGGAGCTGGCCTGCGCGCCCTTCGCGTCTCCCGAGGGCCAGGACTACTTCAAGGCGATGCTGTGCGCGGCCAACTCCGCCTTTGCCAACCGCCAAGTCATTACCCACCGCGTCCGCGAGGTCTTCAGCGACGTGTTCAAACGGGATGCGCGCGACTTGGGCCTCGAGATCATCTACGACGTCTGCCACAATATCGCCAAGGTCGAGCGGTACCGGGTGAACGGCGAGGAGCGGGAGCTGGTCGTCCACCGGAAGGGGGCAACCCGATCCTTTCCTCCGGGACACCCGGAACTGGCGGAGCGGTACCGGGCCATCGGCCAGCCGGTGATCATCGGCGGGTCGATGGAGACCGGCTCGTACCTCCTCATCGGGACGGCCAAGGCGATGGAGGACAGCTTTGGATCCACCGCCCACGGCTCTGGCCGAACCATGTCACGGACCGCGGCCAAGAAGAAGGTCCATGGCCGTGACCTGCTCCAGCGGATGGAACGGCAGGGGATCTATGTCCGAACCGCCTCCTTCGCCGGGCTCGCGGAGGAGGCCGGGATGGCCTACAAGGACATCTCCGCCGTCGTGGATGCGGTGCACACGCTGGGGATCTCCAAGAAGGTGGTGCGCCTGCAGCCGATCGGCAATATCAAAGGATAGGGGCGAGGCGGCGGCGGTGGAAAGCAAAGAACTGTTGTACACCTCGTACCGAGTGCAGGAGTTGGAGCGCCTTCTCCCCGAAGGGCTCACCGGGGCGGAGCTGCAGCAGGTGGAGGCGCTGGTCAAGGGGCGGGATGACGTAGGGTTAATCGCCCTCCTCGAGCGGCTGCGCCTCTCCGGGGAGAATCGGGAGCGGCTCCGGATTATCGCCGAGGCACGACCTATCGCGCTGAAGATCGTCGCCCTCTGGCGGGAGATGCCACTCCGCCACGATGAGATCGAGGCGCACTACAAGCAGCTCAAGCAGTTCAAGGCCGAGTATGATCGCGTCGGCCCTCGACGCGGAGGGGCCCAATTCTACTGACGCTGACCGTTGACCGATGACCGTCCACTGATGACCGGAGACCAATGACCCGGATATGCTAACAACGGACAAGTTCCGATCTTCTCTGTCATCGGTTAGCGGTCGTCGGTGAGCGCATCCATCCGGTCGTCGGTCAGCTGTCATCGGTCGTCGCCATGAAAGCGGTTCGCTTCCACGCCCACGGGGGACCCGAGGTCCTGAAACTGGAGGAGATCCCGGAACCCCGGATCGCCCAAAACCAGGTCCTCGTCCGGATCAAGAGCTGCGCCCTCAACCACCTGGATCTCTGGCTTCGCAAAGGGCTCCCGGGGGTCAAGGTCCCGCTCCCCCATATCCCCGGCTGCGATATCGCTGGCGAGGTGGCAGCGGTTGGCGAGCTGTGCACGCGGGTCAAGGTCGGGGAGCCAGTCGTGATCTCCCCCGGCATAAGCTGCGGGCAGTGCGCCCGCTGCCTCGAGGGTCGCGACAATCTGTGCCCGAGCTACCAGATCATCGGCGGTTACGGTCTCGACGGCGGATACGCTGACCTGATCGCGGTCCCGGAGGTGAACGTCCTTCCCCTTCCGAAGGGCCTCGACTTTATCCGGGCCGCCGCCTTCCCGCTCACCTTCCTCACCGCTTGGAACATGCTCGTGACGTTGGGAAACGTCCGACCCGGTCAGACGGTTTTGGTCATGGGTGCCGGGAGCGGCGTGGGCGTCGCGGCGTTGCAGATCGCCAAACTGTTTGGCGCCACTGTCATCGCCACCGCCAGTACCGGCGAGAAGCTGGCGAAGGCGCAAAACCTCGGGGCAGACCACGGCATCAACTACCGGGACCAGTCGATCGGGCAGGAGGTGAAGCGTGTCACGGAGCGCCGCGGCGTCGACATCGTCTTCGAGCACGTGGGTGGCGAGACCTGGAAGGAGCTCATCCCCATCCTGGCCGCCGACGGCACGCTCGTCACCTGCGGGGCCACGAGTGGCCCCATCGCCGAGACCGACATCCGGTACCTCTTCATGCGGCAGCTCAGGATCCAGGGGGCCTACATGGGGAGAAAGGCCGATCTGCTCACCATCGTGTCGCTGGTCGAAGCGGGGAAGCTGAAACCGGTGGTGGACCAGGCCCTGCCTCTTGCCGAGGCGCCCCAGGCCCATCGTCTCCTCGAGGACCGGCGACAGTTCGGCAAGGTCGTCCTCACGATCTGACCTCTCGGTCGTTCCCCCAGCAGAGGAGCAGACACAGGGGAGCTACGGCTTCCCTAGGACACTACCGGCGCGACATCCTCGGGGGCGACAGTGGCTTCGGCCTCCTGCTGCGCGATATGGATCTGCCCGAGAATGGTGGCGCCCGGCTCGACCACCAGTTCCGGACTCACCACGTCCCCTTTCAATCGGCCCGGGGCCCGGAGGACGAGACGAACCCGCGTGAGGACATCCCCGTCGACAGAGCCTGCGATGTCCGCCTCCGTCGCCTCGATGCAACCGTGGATCTTCCCGCCTGAATCGACCTGGACGAGTCCATCGATTTCGATCCTGCCCTCCACCTCGCCGTCACACACAAAGTCCCCAGCACCCAGCACGTCCCCGACGAACCGAAGGCCCTTGGCCAGATAACTGCCCCTCACCTCTTCCTGATTCCAAAACATGCCATTCACCTCCCGACTCTCGACATAGCAATCGGCATGCCAGGATGAGCGAGCGCCCCCCTCTCCCTCGCCCCGCCGCGTTCCCGGTGAATCTGGCACAATCATTGCTGAAGCCCGCAGTCATGAGGTCGTTCACCACGGTTCTGATGCCCGGCGGCTTTTTGTTTTTGGCCATCATGGTGGTCGTAATCACGCCCCCGGCATCCCTTTCTGCCCTCATCCAGATTTATCCCTACGCGGTATTTGGGGCAGGGCTTCTCTTTGGGTTTCGTTTCCATCGGAGCCAGCTCCTGTTCGCCACCCTCGTCCTGGGGATCGCAGACAGGGCACTGTTACAGTACGCGGCCGGTGACGCTCCCCTGGAGGGAACCGCCCGCATCGTCTTCAATGCCGCCGCGGTCCTGGTGCCGCTGAATCTTGCTGGTCTCTCGTTCATCGCCGAACGAGGTCTCGTGACCGCTCGAGGTCTGCTGCGCCTCATCATCATTTTCGCACAACTCCCCATCATGGCCCTGCTCTGCCGCCCCGAGCAGGCGGGACTCACCGCGCTGCTCGAGCACCGGCTGATGGACATCCCATTCGTGGGAGGGCTGCCGATCGCCCAGCCGGCCCTGCTGGCGTTCGGCGTCGCGTTCGGTCTGGTCACCGTCCGGTTCATCTGCCGCCCGGATCTCATCGTGAGTGGCTTCATGTGGGCGCTCGCGGCCACGCTCCTCGCCCTGACCGCAGGCCGCATCGGGGCCGTTTCCACCCTCTACTTTGCCACCGCCGGACTCATCCTCGTGGTCTCAGTCATCGAGACCTCGTATGTCCTGGCCTACCGGGACGAGCTGACCGGCCTGCAGACCCGCCGGGCCCTCTCCGAAGCGCTGCTCAAGCTCGGAGGCCGGTATGCGGTCGCCATGATTGACGTCGATCACTTCAAGAAGTTCAACGACCAGTACGGCCACGATGCGGGCGATCAGCTCCTCCGCATGGTCGCCGCGAAACTCACGAAGGTGCTGGGCGACGAGAGGGCGTTTCGCTACGGCGGTGAGGAATTTTGCGTGCTCTTCCCCGGCCAGTCGCACCAGGATGCCATCCCCCACCTTGAGACCCTCAGAAGGGCGGTCGAGGCTTCGTCTCTCACGCTCCGGGATCCCAACCGCCCGGCCAAGAAGCCGAAGGAATCCAAATCGAACGGCGCCCCGAGACAGACCGTCTCCGTTACCGTCAGCATCGGCGTGGCCGAAGGAAAGGATCGGAACACCGATCCGGAACAAGTGATCACAGCGGCGGACGAGGCCCTGTACCGCGCCAAGAACGCCGGGCGCAATATGGTCAGCGTCTAGGGCGGGCACCCCCATGGGGAGGGACCGGCGGCCTCTCGCTGGTGCGGCGGGTGGTGATTGGTGTATGATAGGGCTTCTATCACCAATGACGGAGGTGATCTGATGGCACCCAACGTCGTCATCTACGGGAAGGATGGGTGACCCTTTACCTCGGCGGCCCGGGAGGATTACGCCAAACGGAATGTCGCTGTGCGTTACGTCGATGTGAGGAGGGACACAAAGGCGCTCGAGGAGATGCTGAAGGTCTCTGAGGGTGTGCGAGAGGTTCCGGTCATCGTCGAAGATGGCAAGGTCACCGTCGGCTTCGGTGGAACCTGAGAGGTCTGAGGCCGGGGTCCCGGCCATCGGTTCAGGCCGTCCATCTCTTGCGGGGCTCGACGGCCATTTCTGCCCCCGGGAGAACCCAGCCGGCCTACGTCTGCCGATACTTGCGTAAGCTCCGCCGGGAGTTAACCTCGGCCACCTCTGCGCCAAACAAGAGGATGACGGCGGTCCAATAAACCCACAGGACCAGACCCACCAGTGCGCCTACCGGCCCATAGAGTCGATCGTGAGGGGCATAATGGAGGAGGTAGTAGCTGTACAACTCCCTCGCCCCCTGCCACAGGATGGAGGCGATGAGCGCCCCCAGCACCGCGGAACGCAAGGGGACCGGCCGGGCCGGCGCCATAAGGTAAATAAGGAGAAAGACTGCCAGCATGAGGACGAAGGGGAGGGGAAGCGCAACGTAGTGCCACAGCGGGGCCAGCTTGGCATTGACGAGCTGGGTGTAGGGCCGCAAGACGTCGAAGTAACTCAAGAGATCATTGGCGAGGGACCAGACGGCCACGAGGAGGGGAGAGATCAGGAACGACAGGAGCAGAAGCGTCCCCGAGGTCACCATGATGACAAACCCCACCATCTTTCGATAGAAATATCCCCGGGTCTCCTTTGCCCGCTGGATGATGTTGATCGCTCGTTCTACCGTTTCGAAGGCCCCGTTGGCCACCCAGAGGAAGGAGAGGAGGGCGAGGATGCCTGCGACGGTCCTCGTAGCGATGACGGACTGGAGGAGGTCTTCGACCCGACCGACCACCGGGAGCGGAAGAAGCTCGGTAATGACTGTGACCACACGCTCGACCGCACCCTCGGAGGACCCCATGATGTAGCCGAGGAAGGCCACCCCCAGAAAGATGAGCGGGATGATCGAGAGGAGGCCATAGAAGGAAATGGCGGCAGCCAAGAGTGTGCATTCATCGGCACGGAACCCCTCGAGGACCTCGAGAAAAAATGATTGGTGCCGTGGTTCGATGATCTTCTCGCCCTTCCCCATCCGCCCCCGCCGAACGACCCTCTAGCCCTCTTCTCCCGGCCAGCGCTGCAGCCCGTACAGACCGGTCTTGAGCACCTTCAAGGCCAGTAACCCGCACTTCAGGCGAATCGGACTGAGCGGCATCCCCAAGGCCTCGATCATCTCTTCCTTGGTGAAGGCCCTGACCCGCTCCAGGGATGCCCCCTTGATCCTCTCGGTCAGGAGGGAGGCCGCCGCCTGACTGATGGCGCAGCCCTGCCCTTTGAAACGGACATCGGCCACGTGGCCCTCGTGGAGCTTCAGGTCGATCCGGATCCGGTCCCCGCAGAGAGGGTTATCTTCCTCGTGGGTGATATCCGGATCCTCCAGCGTCCCGAAGTTTCGGGGTCGCTTATAGTGATCCAGAATGAATTCTCGATAGAAGTCGTCCATCCCCTCACGCCTCGAAGCCAGTGCAGATCCCGTGCCACGAGCCTACATATACTAGAGGAGTGCCGAGGACGCAACTTCGATCATTGGAGGGGAGACAGGCTGGAGAAACGAGGGGGTTCTCAGGGAACGAGCTGCTTTCCGCCTTCGTCAATGACGATGAGGGCGTCTACCGGACAGACGTCGCACGCATCGATCAACCGTTCTCGCTCGATGTCCGGGGGATCTGCCTTGGACGCGCAGATGTTCTCGGCGTCGAATTCGAAGACCTCCGGTGCAACCTTCATGCAGTTCGAGGTACCGATGCAGAGGGCGCGATCAATGCGGACCGTCAGGCCGCTGACTTTCCGTTCGACGAAATCTCCGATGGCCGTTCCTCCCTGCGGGCGGCGTTGATCACCAGAGGCCCAGTTCGAGTTTCGCCGCTTCGGACATCCTGGACTGGTCCCAGGGAGGATCGAAGACCACCTCGACCCTGGCGTCCGTCACGCCGGGAATGGTCCTTACCTTTTCCCGAACCTCCCCAGGCAGCGTCCCCGCTGCCGGACAGTTGGGGGAGGTGAGCGTCATCCGGACCTCGACCGCCCCCGACGGGTCCACCTCAATTCCGTAGATGAGGCCCAGCTCGTAGACGTTCACCGGGATCTCCGGATCAAAGCACGTGCGCAAGGCCTCGATGACCTGGGCCTCGATCACCAATGTATTGGCGGACGTGATGTCCATCGGATCTCCTCGTTATGCCACGGTCGCCGGCCCTTGCCGCGATCCCAAGGGCCTACTCCGTCGAAACGGTCTCCCCCTGCCCCTCGAGGGCAGCACGCAACGTGTGCCAGGACAGGATGGCGCACTTGACCCGAACGGGGAACTCTTTAACCCCGGAAAATACCGCAAGCTTGCCGAGATCAACCGGATCGCGCTTCTCGTCGCTCTCCCCGGTGACCAGGTCGTGAAATCGCTCAAAAAGCCGCTGGGCTTCGGCGCGGGTCTTTCCCTTCACGCTGTCGGTCATCATCGATGCGGAGGCCCTGGAAATCGCGCAGCCCGACCCTTGAAAACCGATGCCGCGAATCATATCATCCTCCACCTGGACGTAGAGCGTGATCTCGTCGCCGCACAAAGGGTTATGCCCCTCCGCCGTCCGGTTGGCACCCTCCAGTTTTCGAAAGTTGCGTGGCTTCTTGCTGT
>Ga0209324_10000026_pt1 | contig 85855 bp, 90 predicted proteins | sample Rifsed19ft3_FD_184015 | JGI IMG/M metagenome (GOLD analysis project Ga0209324, IMG submission 184015) | Soil microbial communities from Rifle, Colorado, USA - sediment 19ft 3 (version 2) | ecosystem: Environmental > Terrestrial > Deep subsurface > Rock core/Sediment | place: Rifle, Colorado...
ATTGTTATAGAGGCGAATGTAGAGGGAAGGGATATTGGAAGTTTTGTAGCAGAGGGGCAGAGGCTGCTCTCTCAGAAGGTTAAACTCCCGGTCGGCTATTATGTCTCATGGGGCGGACAGTTTGAGAATCAGCAGAGGGCTATGAAAAGGCTATCCATCGTTGTTCCACTCTCCATTGCCCTGATATTTTTCCTTCTATTCTCAACTTTTAATTCGGTAAGATATGCCACACTCATACTCCTGAATCTCCCTATGGCACTGATAGGCGGGATTGCAGGGCTATGGATTTCAGGGCAATACCTAAGTGTTCCTGCCTCTGTCGGTTTCATCGCACTCTTCGGAGTGGCAGTCTTAAACGGCATAGTCCTTGTCTCATACATTAATAAGCTTCGTGAGGAAGGCATGGATGCAGAGGAGGCGGTTATTACAGGCTGTGAAAAGAGATTGAGACCCGTCCTCATGACAGCAATGGTTGCTATACTCGGTCTCGTCCCGCTACTCTTTGCCACAGGTCCAGGTTCTGAGATTCAAAAGCCTCTGGCAACTGTAGTCATAGGTGGTCTAACAACATCAACACTTTTAACACTCATTGTATTGCCAACCCTCTACAGATGGTTTGCAGAGAAGAGGGTGGAGGTTTAAATGAAGGACAATGAAGACTTAATTGGACGCAGATTAACCCCGTTAGATATTTGCTTATATTAAGAAGATATTTCTGTTCACATGCCATTATCTAACGGGGTTAACAGGATTAAGAGGTTAAGGTTTAGCCTCTGATAGAATCATTCAGGGGCTTGTTTTTAAATCTGTGGCTAAAATTAAATGTCCCTTTAGTTGTTGAAGTAAGAAGCGACATAGATTAAAATGTTTCAATCAAAAACTCATTTAAAGGAGGCCGCTTCTATGGGTAAAAGATTAATCCTATTCAATGTATCTGTTGTAATATTTGCCACTTTGTTTTTCGGGTTCTTCCAAAATGCTGAAGCGCGGCATTTAAAACTCTATGGTCCACAAAGGCCTGAGAAAGGTGTTACATGGATGACATATGTAAATGACTATATCCCTTCATCTTCCATTCCAACGGCGACAGGTGATGTGGGAAATGTAATGTATCATGAGATTGAAATAGAGACAGGTATTACCGAGCGATGGTCTCAATCCATCTATTTTGATGGCGATAGTCAATCTGAGAGTCCTAACGCCGATGATAATAACTTCAGGATTAATCTGATAAAGACTGAATTCAATATTGCTGTATTTGAAAGTCCATGGTTTGATTTTCGTCTGAACAATGAATGGGCATTTAAGTCAGGAAATTATACAGAACCTCTTTCACAGGAGAAATATTCGGATAGTACTGAGCTGAGGACAATATTTTCAAAGTCTATAGACTCATTTGCTATTATTATCAGCCCGGGATTTTTCTACAGATATACAGATGACCCCTTGGGACTAACCTATTTCTATGCAAATGCAATTCAGTATGGACTTTCAGATAAGGTTACACTTGGATTGGAGTTTCACGGAGATTTAGGGGAAATGAAGACGGCTTCTGAACAGTCCCATTATATCGTCCCCAATATTGATATCCAGTTACATGAAAAAGCACTTCTGAGTATAGGTGTTGGGGTCGGGTTAAATGAGCAGGCAGAAAAATACACTTTCAGAAATTCCTTACAGCTTAGTTATCAATGGTAATATTAGTAAAGTATGACACAGAATAAAACCTCTGGTTATTACAGGAATGAATTTAATAAGATAGCATGGCTATATGACCCCTTAATCCGTGCACTCGCATTTTTCTTTGGAGGAGAGAGAAAAATAAGGAAGAGGGTTCTTAACTTATTAAGTATTAAGTCGGGTGATAAAGTTCTTGATGCTGCCTGCGGCACAGGGACATCTGCACTTATAATGGCAGAAATGGTTGGTGCGGATGGTGAAGTGGTAGGGATAGACCTTTCCCCTAATATGCTTGCAGTGAGTAAAGCGAAACTGATAAAAATTGCAAAGAGTAAAGTTAAATCACAAAATATTTCTTTTCTTTGTGCCAATACAGAGGATATTTCTTATCCTGATAACTATTTTGATAAAGCCCATATTTCTCTGGCACTACATGAGATGATACATGAGGGGAGGGTTAATACCTTGAGGGAAATACACAGGGTGCTTAAACCCTCTGGAATTTTTGTTGTAGCAGATTTTAGTAATCCCGGAGGACTATTTGCAAGATTCTTTTTCAAAATATTTATGCTTGTAGAGACTGATACAGCAAGGGATATGGTAGAAAGGGGGTTGTTGAACGAGATAAAGGATGCTGGATTTATTGTGGAAGAGGTTATAATATTATTAGGAGGCATTGCCCAGATTATTGTGGCTACTAAATCATAATAGGGAGGTGATTTTTATGACACCTGAGACAATGCACCAGTATTGGTGGGGTTTTTGGTGGTTTGGATCGATATTCATGCTCATCTTCTGGGTTCTTGTAATTGTTGGAATAGTTGTACTGATTAAATGGATAGGTAGCCAGAGTAGGATAGAGGGCAGAACAGAAGAATCAGCCCTTGATATTTTAAAAAAGAGGTATGCAAAAGGGGAGATAAGTAAAGAGGAATTTGAGGAGAAGAAAAGGGATATTATGTAAGTAAGTATTGATTTATGCATAGAAAATTATAAAATCTTTTGCCACGGACTTTCACTGACTAAAATCTATTTTTCTTATCTTAAAGTCTGTAAATCTGTGCCTAATTAAGTCTTTATTCATGAAAACAATAGAGCTTAAAGTAGATGGACTTTGCTGTAGCGATTGTGCAATAAAGGTAGAGAATGTTTTAAAGGCTACCAGAGGAGTTACTGATATAAAAACCCTCATTACTACAGGAGTTGCAATTCTAATGGGCGAAGCAGTGCCACCAGAATTTGAAAACAATAATAAATCATAATTTACCTCCTTTTGTATAAGTTATTTCCCCTTTTATTTTTGACCATAGGAAATCTTTTGTTTTGAACTTTATTCTTATCCACCACTTGTCAAAGTAAAAGATTTTGATTCATTGATGGTGTTTAGATGTTGACAGGTTTTTATTATTTGCATATATTTAACATATACATTATATGAAACAGCAAGAAATACAAAACCTGCTAACCAACATTGAGGGGTTTGATTGGGATAGAGGCAATGTTATAAAGAATTATGAGAAGCATGAAGTCCATTATCTTGAATGCGAGGAGATATTCTTTAATGAGCCATTATATATAACACCTGATGAGAAGCACAGCCATAAGGAAAAACGCTTTAGGGCATTAGGGCAGACAAAGGCTGGCAGGCTTTTAACTGTAATCTTTACTTTGAGGAAAAATCTGATAAGGGTTGTTTCTGCAAGAAATATGAGTTTTAAAGAGAGGAGGCTATACAATGAGCAAAAATAAACTTAAATCAATGCCAAAATTTAAATCAGAAGACGAGGAAAGAGAATTCTGGGCGACTCATGACTCTACTGATTACTTTGATAAATCAAAGATGTTTAAAGCCCGTTTTCCTAATCTGAAACCTTCTACAAAAACAATCTCTATAAGGCTGCCCGAATATCTGATTGAGAAACTCAAGATACTTGCCAATAAAAGAGATGTCCCTTATCAGTCCTTATTAAAGATGTTTCTGGCAGAAAAGGTTGAAGATGAATTGCACACTGCAAAATAAATCTATGGGGTTTCCCGGTATTTTATATTTGCTAAAAATACTGAGCATTGAGGGTCAAATCTCTTATTTTGAACTTTATTCTTATCCACTACTTGTCAAAGTAAAAGATTTTTATGCCCTCTACAGCCATTTTTAATCTCATGCCTTACAATCCCTTCTTTACATTCCATACTCTTCAAAATTCTCCCCCTTCCAAAGTCAAAAATAGTCAAAATAATGATTGACAGCCATTTTAGGTTATCTCTATAATCATACCGTGAAAAGCAATCTCCTATCTGTTAAAAAGTAATTTGTTTTTATTTATCAGACAAAGAAACACGATTACTGTCCAATAAAATTATAGCCTTATCTTTAAATGCTACATCAGTCGTATCACCAATATCAAAAGATTTTACAAGATTTTACAAGATTAAAATCAGCCCCTATGGTCAATACATGACTGTTTTTATCCATAGCTGTATCACTATCATCAGAAAAGTTGCGACTTAAAAAAATTACTGATACTATAAAATATCGTATTAATTTTTGTGATTCATAACAGTCATATACACGACTCAACTCATCTAATAGTTTTTCCATAACCCTTTTAGCCATCTCTTTATTAGATAATTGTAGTTCATTAAAAATATAATCATCCACATACGGCATTGATTCAATTGTAAGTCCCGCATCTTTTAACTTATGAGTTCTAACATATATTTCTTTATCGCATTTATCTGTTTTGTCATATTTTTCTTTTAATAATTCTATAACTTTCATTGAAGGGTTAGATGTAACACCTTGGCTCCAACCAATACCTAAAAGAGCAGTAAATTCAACTGCTGCATGAATTCCTTTTAAATTTTTAATAAAGGTTTCTGGTTTTTTTGTATTGGTTTGTTGTCCAACTCCCTCTTTTATTACCTTTTCAATCTTATCGCTAAATTTTTTATACTTTTCCTCAATTTTCTGAATATCTTTCTGGACATCTATATCATCTGCCGATGATATAGACAAGCCCATACTAAAAATACAAATACATAATATAATTATAAACAGGTGTTTTTTAGGTGTTTTCATAATCCCTCCCTATAATATAACCTCATCTGCTCTGACTATACATTCGTAAAATATAATTCAATTTACTTAAACTTATGTTTACAATCTGAACAAACATAACTACTTAATACTTTATTTGCTGCGAAAGGACCCCATAATACTATTGATAAGACTTTACTTCCACCACTAATTATTTTTGTGTTTTTACTTCCACATTTCGGGCATTTTATTGATGTATTTATTGGTTGCCCACAGTTTGGACATGCTGCTGCTTCATTAGAAACATCTTTGCTGCACACAGGACATTTTATCAGGTATGTGGATACAAGTTTATATCCACAAACATGACAAAATTTTGCTTTACCGCTTATTTCTCTTTTGCATTCAGGACAATTGATTATCGCCATCCGTATCCTGTCTTTCTCATACAATCGTCAATTATATTAGCCTTGTCCCATGACGATGCTCTTTTAGCTGCTTCCGTGTATAATATTTCAATTCCCGCCAAAACAGACCAACAATCAGATTTATCTTTTTCTGTATTAAAAGTTCCATAGACAGGATGAACCCACCCCGACTCACGGTCATCCATACTGACAAGAAAGAGTATTAGAAGAAATATTGGAATAAGTAGAGCAATTGCAATTTTAAATAGCTTATCTAACATGGTTTGTATTCAGCGCAATGCTTCGTGAAGACTGCTTGAATTATATCCCATTTTATAATCTTCTTCATAACACGCAATCGCTTCCTTTCTCAACGAAGAAGATTTTATGTCCAATAAAGCATATTTCAAAGCAATATCGCGGTTTCGCATTTTTTTAAAAGTGGGATCATTTTTCAAAACCTTTGAGAAATCGCCAAGTGATTGGGTTGTCAATTTTATATTATCAATAGCTTTTCTATAAGCATCGTAGCTTTATTGGGTCCGAGTTTACACACTTGTTAGGTACTATACATCGTCTAAATTTCGCCCGATGAATTCTGCAGAAGAACTCCATGCTTGCTTTATTTCACTTGTATCGGGGTCTTTGTACCAAGCTTCTGCCCAGGTCTTCTCGAAACTCCACTCCCATGAAACGCGTTTCCCTTTCTTGAAATGTGTTCTAGTTGAGGGAAAAATGCGAAAAAAAGTACGAGCGCCGCTGGATGATTCGGTTCTCAATATTATTCCTTTAGCGCCCTGTATTTCATGCTGACAAGCGGGATCAGAGTATATAGTGACGCCTCCATTGTGCACCCAGTTTGTTTCCCTAGGCAGAGATTGGAGCGTTTTTAAGATTGTTACTCCGGAATCAATTGCGCTTAGAATATTCCGGTCTTCAGTTTCACCACCATGAATTATCTTGTTTCTTGTATCCCAAAACAATCTGAGACTGCTCGACACATGCCTAGGTAAACCATAATGACTGTCAAGTTTATCTATCGTTTGTGAAAGAGTCATTTTTCGCGCTCCTTGCAACTTTCCAATACTTGCGAGCGTTTGTCTTGCTTCTTTCTCCACTTCCGACGCCACAAGAATTAGTGCAGTTTTTGGTGAACGACCAGCCTCTTTAATTATCCCCTTTACAGGGTCGTTTTCATTTGTTGTGAGTTTTTCAGTTTCTGGTTCGGTGGTGACTGAAGGTAGAGAAGCCACCTCTTCTGACGCTTCCGTAGCGGTTTTCTGAAGCCTTACTAATTCATCGCCCAGTTCGACTTCTTGCCCTAGAATTTTTCCCTTCCTTATTCTTCTTATCGCGTTGGCGATTTCATTGCGGAATAAAAACAGAGCAACGAAGCCAAGTATTGGCCAAAGCAGTGAAGCGGTTGCTTTTAGTAGTTCAGAAAACTCACTCATGTTTATGTCTCTGTTGTAAAAAAATGGGACGGTTTTATTTTTTCCTCCATGCTGGTTTTTTCCTTACAGCCTTCATCCCACACCACTTGAATTAGCTGTAAGAAATATCATCAGACACCATATTTGTAAGTGGTGCGGGATAAACCAAAATACTGTAGAATAAATGTAACCTCCTTATAACCTCCTTAAAAAAATCAGGCAAAGCTAAAGCTTTGCACTACCGTCTCTGCAATTTCATGAAAATATAAGTTCACCCTTAACAGGAAGGATTTTAATATCTTTCGCATTCTTAAACCACTTCCTGAAATTCAATATTGAAAAGCCGACTACTTCGCCGGTATCTTGTTTTATCCTGAGAAAAAAATCATCTTCTATCTCTCGAGAAATTGCTTCTTCAGGCTCACCAATAGACATATCTAATATATCTCCAGCCTCATCATAAACCATCCTTATTTCTTTTCCCATAAAGTTACCCCCTTTTTAATCATATCCGTAATATAGCATGTGAGTATAAAATAACGAAATCCTTTCTTTGCTACTACAAGCATATATTTTCCATTAGAAATATCATCATAGAGCCTATAATACAGCAAGGCTTCGACATCTCTACTGCTCTTCTTCACATAATCTGGATTTGCCAATACTTCTTGTATCTTTTCCTTATAACGACATACTTCAGGATGTTCCTTCATAATATGAAGCCATCTCTCATCGGTCAATTCTACTAAACTCCCAAAAACATCTGTGTATGTCATTGTTCCAATTCATCGTAAATGGGATATTTTCTCCGTCAAAAATCTTTCAATCCATTTAAGTAAGTGCTTAAACTGACTAACTTTATTAAATGGAGGCTTTGAATCATAAATCATTATTGCAAAATAGTATCACTACAGAAGAATTTGTCAAGATTTTTTGGGCTTGTCATGTAACTGAAGAACTCCTGAGACTCCCCTTTGTTCGCACTGTTTCGCAGCGGGCAGGGAGGGCAGAAAGGGCTGATGATACATGGGGGACGCATTACAGTGAATTGGATGTAGATTTAAAGCCCCTCAAGGGTGAGGAAGGTGAGTTTGCTTTAGTAGATATTCGTAAAATCCTTGTCTTTTGTCAGGGAGGCAAAGGAAAAAATCAATTCAGAAGTATCCTTACCTTCAGGGACCTATATAGAATTCAGCGGCATATCAGAGGCACAGGCGAAATCAAGAAGGGACATATTGATTCACTCCTTCCTGACAGGGATAGGGATCATCCTACTTCTGTCACTAATTACAGGGAGTTTCAGTAATCTGATGCTTGTCCTTTTAAACCTCCCCTTTGCCCTATTAGGCGGTGTATTGGCGGTCTTGCAACCTCCACACCGCCCTCAATCTCCTCATCCTGCCGACATTGGCACTGCGGTATGGACAATTTAATAAAAAGGCAGGAAATATAGTGATATAATATAGTTACTCAATATCTTGTGGAAAATAAATAATCCCTTCCTCTATTCCCCCTTAATAAAGGGGGGGGAAAGGGGTTGTCACCACAAGATATTGAGTAATTACGATATAATCATTACATGAAAACAATAGAGCTTAAAGTAGATGGACTTTGCTGTAGCGATTGTGCAATAAAGGTAGAGAATGTTTTAAAGGCTACCAGAGGAGTTACTGATATAAAAACCCTCATTACTTCCGAGAAGGCAGTTATTACCTACGATGAGGCTGATGTTAATACAGATGAGATTATTAAAAAGATTGAAGGGATTGGACATAAGGCACAAATAATTTCAAATTTCAAATTTCAAATTTTAAATTTTAATTCCGAAAACCTTGCGGATACACTCCGATTTGTTTTTATAATTGCCATTGGTATTATTGCCCTTGGTGAGATAGGTCTTGAGTATTTTGGACTCCTAAAAAGAGGGATAGAGATAATCCCCCTCCCTGTAACTATCCTTGCTATTCTCATCGGTGGATACCCTATATTCAAAAAGGCATTTCTTGGAGTTTTAAATAAACAGATAAATGTTGACCTGATGATGAGTGTAGGAATCATAGGTGCTGCGGCTATTGGTGAGTTTAAATCTTCCATGTTAATAGTCTTCTTTATGAGTATTGCACATTATTTGGAGGAATTTACTGTAACGAGGTCAAGGCAGGCAATAAAAGAGCTTATTAAACTTTCACCAAAGACAGCGAGGATAAAACTAAACGGCAGGGAGATAGAGGTTGAGACTAAGGAATTAAAGGCAGGTGATATTGTTGTTGTCAGACCTGGTGAGAAGATACCTGTTGACGGAGTTATCTTAACAGGCTCAAGTTCTGTAGACCAGTCACCTATCACTGGCGAGAGTATCCCTGTAGAGAAAGGCATTGGAAATGATGTCTTTGCTGCTACCCTTAACAGGAGCGGTTATTTAGAGATTAAGACAACGAAGGTTGGAAAGGATACAACTCTTGGCAAGATTATAAAACTCGTGGAAGAGGCTGAGGCTCATAAGGCACCAGTTCAGAAATTTGCCGACAGCTTCACCACCTATTTTTTACCATCTGCTTTAAGTTTTGCCCTCATTACATATCTAATTTCAGGTAAAGCCATCTATGCCATTGCAGTCCTTGTTGCCGCATGTCCATGTGCAGTTGGGCTTGCAACACCTCTTTCTGTAATTGCCAGTGTAGGGAGTAGTGCAAAAAAGGGGTTTCTCATAAAGGGAGGATTGTATCTGGAGGCTCTGGCAAAGGTAGATTGTGTTGTTATGGATAAGACAGGGACATTGACCTTTGGTAAGCCGCTGGTTACGGATATTTTAGTGGTCAGCAGTCAGCAGTCAGCAGTCAGCAAAGAAGATATACTAAGGCTTGCAGCATCAATAGAAAAGCACTCAGAACATGCCATAGCCTCTGCAATTATTGAAAGGGCAGAAAAGGAGGGAATCTCAATACCAGAGCCAGAGGGCTTTAAATACTTAATAGGCCGCGGTATCACAGGAAGTGTGGAGGGAAAAAATATTACCCTTGGAAATCAGAGGCTCTTTGAGGAAAAGGGGATTACTATTTCAGATAATGAAAGGGAGAAGGCTCAGAAACTTGAAGCTGAAGGAAAGACAATTCTCTTTGTCGCAGTAGATTCAACAATTTCAGGCATTATAGCCGTTGAAGATGTGCTTCGGGATGAAGTCCCCTTATCAGTAGAGGAGTTGAAAAAAATAGGGGTAAAAAGGTTAATCCTTCTGACAGGGGATAATGAAAGGGTTGCATCAGCGATTGCTAAAAGGCTCGGTATTGCAGAATTTAAGGCAAACCTTCTTCCTGAGGATAAGATTAAGATAGTGGGTGAACTCCAGTCGGAGGGTTATAAGGTCTGTATGATTGGTGACGGTGTAAATGATGCACCTGCACTGGCACAGTCTGATGTAGGGATTGCAATGGGTGTAGCAGGGACAGATGTGGCAATAGAGGCATCTCATGTAGCACTAATGAGGGATGACTGGTCTCAGGTGCCTCATGCAATCATGGTTGGAAGAAATACCTACAAAATAATCAGGCAGGGGATAGCACTCTCAATAATCTGGGATGTAACAACTATGGGGCTTGCCTCAGTGGGTATTTTAAGCCCTGTCATGGCGGCAGCCCTTGAGGAGCTTCCGACAATAGCAGTTGCAGCCAATGCCTCAAGACTGTTGATAAATACCAAATTCAAAGTCTTACCATTTGTGTAGATTTGAAGTAGCTATTAAGTTATTTCCTTTTTAATCCGATAAATCTATTTAAAGATTATGAAAGACGCTCTTTTAAAACTGTTAATACAGGTCATTTCAGAGCAGACGGGTCTTAATATAAGAGAACAGGATAGGGATAAATTTATTGAGACAGTTTCAGCAAGGATAAGGTTCCTCAAGCTTTCATCCTCTGAGGAGTATTATCATTTTTTTAAGAAAGATAATAAGAGTAAGATTGAATGGCAGGAGATTACTAAATGCCTGACCACTGGCGAGACATACTTTTTCCGTGACAGAGGGCAGTTTTCACTGCTCAAGTTTTCCATCCTTCCTGAATTGATTGAACTGCGTAAGGGCAGACGAGCCTTAAGAATCTGGAGTGCGGGATGCTCAACAGGAGAGGAGGCTTATTCCATTGCCATCCTATTAAATGAGCTGATTCCATCCATAAAAGACTGGGACATCCTTATCCTTGGGACGGATATTAATGAAGATGCTCTCAAAAAAGCAAGACGCGGTTATTATAGGGATTGGTCATTTCGTATGGTAAGCGAAGATATAAAAAAGCAATGGTTTCGTAAGGCTAAGGAAGGGTGGAGGCTTAATAAAGATATTATTGAAATGGTTAAGTTTGAATCTGTTGATTTAATCAATGATAAGTTCAAGTGTTCCTATCATTTTCTGCATAATTTTATCCCGATTTTAGCTTAGTGAAATTAACGCCTTGACAAAGATGATTAAATAAATGATAATTTATTTAATCATGGATGCCTTCTATAAAAATCCATTCAAAAAATTTGTTAAGAAACAAAACAGACCATTCCAGCTTGTAATAGAGGATGAAGTTGAAACGATATTCAGGGGAGAAGTAGCAGGCGAATTAAAGAAAGGAGATTTGACAGGATTTCAGGTCCATAAATTTAAGTTTAAAGGACAGAAGTATTTAATTGCTTATCAGATACAAGGAACTGATATTATCTTTTACATGATAGGCACTCACGAGAACTTTTATAGAGATTTAAAACTCTATATAAAATAAGGGAGGGGTTATGCATACTGTAACAGCAGAAAAGGTTTACAAAGAAATATTAGAGATGCCTGTAAGGGAGAGGGAAAAACTATTTACAGTTATTGCAAGGCAGGGGTTTGAGAAAGAGCTTTACATTCATGATGAGATATTTGATGATATCAGGCGTGAACCTTTTACAATAAAAGAGGCAGCAGAATATCTGGAAGTGGCAGAGATAACGGTCAGGAGATGGGTTAAGGCAGAAATATTAAAGTCAAAAAAGATAGGTAAGAATATTGTGTTTGATGCTGATGAGTTAAAGGTGGTTAAAAGGCAGGTTAAAAATTAAAACAAAAAAATGGAATTATAAGGATGCGCCCGTAGCTCAATTGGATAGAGCGTCGGACTTCGAATCCGCAGGCTGGGAGTTCAAGTCTCCCCGGGCGCACCATTAATAATTTGGAGTAAAACTATGAGTGAAAAAGATAATCAGATTAATTGGGACATGGTTGCAGAGAAATTTGATATGTGGCTGCCCCAGCTTAAACCTGTTGGCGAGGCACTATTGTTTGTGCTTGATGTTCAAAAAGGTAATAAGGTTATAGATATTGCATCGGGGACCGGAGAGCCTGCGATTACACTTGCAAAGAGGATGAATGGCAGTGTAGAAATAACAGGTATTGACGCTGCTGAGGGAATGGTCAGGGCTGCACAGAAAAAGATAGTTAAAGAGTCTCTCAGAAATATATCCTTTCAATGTATGCCAGCAGAGAAATTGATATTTGATAATGAATCTTTTGACCGTGCAGTATGCCGCTTTGGTGTGATGCTGTTCAATGACCCCCTTCAGGGATTAAAAGAGATGTGCAGGATTCTTAAAAAGGATGGACAATTTGCGATTGCTGTATGGAGCACTCCGGAGACTATGCCGATTATGTATTGGTCATATGAGGTATTTAAAAAAAGGCTGCCGAAGGAAAAACACCCTCCGCTTGCAAAGATAACCTCTCTTGGGGCGCCGGGTATTCTTGAAGTTTTGCTAAGTGAAGCAGGTCTTTCAAAATTCACAATAGAGCGGAAGTCATTTAATTATCAATTTGACTCATTTGATGAGTATTGGGATATTGCAGAGGCATCGGATATTTTAAAACAGCAGTTTGATGCATTGCCTGAAGGTGAGCGGGGCAAGATCAGGGATGAGGTGAGATATTTTGCCCGAGATTTTATCCATTCAGGCGGCAGCTTAACCATTCCCCATGAATATCTGTTGGCTAACGGGAAGAAATAAACCCCATTCATTAAAGTGAACAGCAAATTAATAGACAATATTAAATCTCTCCCATTTGTCAAGACAGTAAAAACCGTATCGGATGAATTTGACGCGGAGGTGTATTTGGTCGGCGGTATTGTCAGAGATATGATAATCAAAAGAACTGAGAGTTTTGAGTCTAAAGTCAAAGGGCTTGACCTTGATTTTGCTATAGATGGGGATGCACTTCAATTTGGCAAGAGGGTAGGGGATGCTGTAAAGGGGAGCTATTTCCCTCTGGATGAGGAGAGGTCTGTGTCAAGGGTGGTGGTCAAGAAGCCAGAAGCCAGAAGCCAGAAGCCAGAAGTCTATGAGGAGATTATTTTAGATTTTTCAAAGATAAGAGGTAATAGTATTGAAGATGACCTTAGGTTAAGGGATTTTACAATAAATTCTATTGCAGTAAATCTTGATGACCTGTTTAAAGATGCCGCATTGCATTATATAGACCCTACAGGCGGAATTAGTGATATCAATAATAGGATAATAAAGGTATATGATAAAGGGGTTATTGATGATGACCCCCTCAGGATGCTTAGGGCTATAAGATTTGAATCCCAATTAGATTTTTTAATAGATGACAAACTGGAGACGCTGATAAAAGAAAACGGACATAAGATAAAAAAATCATCTACTGAAAGAATCAGAGACGAATTATTTAATATCCTATCAGGTAATAAGTCTCATATATATATCCAGAGACTAAAAGACTTGAGTCTCCTTAAAGAGATTATCCCCGAGATTGAATCAATGGAGAATATGGAGCAGGGGAGACACCATAAATATTTTTTGTGGGAACACTCTATAAATACACTTAAGACCCTTGAGGTGTTAATTGAGAATCTTCAGAGGAAATTTTCTGATAGGTATATACAGTTATATGAAATGCTTTCAAATGTATTAGAACAGGGAATATCGGCTAAAGAGGTATTGAAACTCGCATCCCTAATACACGATATAGGGAAGCCTTTGACGAAGGAATTAGACAAAAATGGAAATGTGCATTTTATAAATCATGAAAAAATCTCTGCAGATATTGCTGAAAAATTGTGTCGGAGATTGAGGCTCGGGAATAATATCTGTAAGACAGTGACTGCTATGGTCAGGAATCACATGAGGCCTATTTTATTAAGTAATGAGAAGAAGGTAACCAACAGGGCAATCTTCAGATTTTTCAGGGATACAAAAGAGGACGGGGTATTGATATGTTTATTGAGCATAGCGGATATTAACGCAACAAGAGGTTCTGGCATCTTTGATGATACTGCTGAGGATATAGAGGGATTGGTTAAGAGGATGATAGATTATTATTTTAAAGACTTTATAAGACAGATAAATTCCCCTCTCATTTCAGGTGATGAGATAATGGAAAGACTCAATTTAAAATCGGGACCCGGAATCGGAGAACTGCTTAAAGGAATAGAGGAAATGAGGGCTGAAGGGATTATCTCTGATAAAGAAGATGCTTTGAAGTTTTTGGAATCTGATAAGTTTTTCGATGTATAGAAAATTATAAAAGCAACCACAGATGGACACGGATGAACACAGATAGAAAAAAGATTAAAAATATCTGTGAAAATCTGTGTTAATCTGTGGTTTCATAAGGTTTTTGTTCCTTTTGACTTACTCAATGAGGGTTAATGAAGCCATGATTCCAACGCCGAGTAATATGGCTGTGAACTGCCTTATGGATATTGATACCTTTACCTCATGCTGGAGTTCGGGTATCAAATCAGACCCTGCAATGTAAATGAAGCCTCCTGCAGTAATCGGAAGCATTGCCAGTGAATAACCCTCAATCTGGGGTCCTATTGATAGAGAGATAACGGCGCCAAGGATTGAAGTTACAGATGATAGAAAATTAAAAAGGAGCGCCTTTTTTAACGAAAGTCCGCCGTGAAGAAGCACGCCGAAGTCTCCGATTTCCTGCGGTATCTCATGGAGGATAACAGCAAGCGTAGTAGTAATCCCTGTGGTGATACTCACACTATAACTGGCTCCAATGAGTATTCCATCAATCAAGTTATGAACTCCATCACCGATTAAATTCATAGCCGCTACCGGATGCATATGCTTTTCGGAATTAGGAATATGGCAATGCCTCCATCGGATGAACTTCTCCAATATAAAAAAGATAAAGATGCCAAGCATGATATAAAGAGAGGTGGTTAGATTTGTGCCGATTCTCTCAAAGGATTCAGGGAGGAGGTGAATAAAGGCATCCCCGAATAATCCGCCGACTGCAAAACTGACAAGGAGGAGCAATATACTATTCAGTTTATTCCTATCAAGAGAAAGAAAGAATATTCCAGTCAATGATATTACACTGACTAAAATAACGCTGACTATTGTGTATATCCAGACCTGCATTAAACTTCCCTCAAATGAACTATTTAAGGTTTCATTATTGCCAAACAACTATTCTTTGTCAAATTGTTTCTATTAAAATTCAGCCAATTTTGTTTTGAAAAATAATAGGATTTTGCTATTATGAATTTATATGGACTATAAAACCACTTTAAACCTGCCTCAGACAGATTTTCCAATGAAGGCAAACCTCTCCCAGAAAGAGCCTGAAATTTTAAAAAAATGGGAAGGGATGGATATATATAGTGAGATACGGGGTTCCCGCAAAGGAAAGCAAAAATATATTTTACATGATGGACCGCCTTATGCCAATGGACATATCCATCAGGGTCATGCCTTAAATAAAATTCTCAAGGACATTATAGTAAAAATCAAGACAATGGAGGGTTATGACGCACCTTATATCCCGGGATGGGATTGCCATGGCCTTCCCATAGAGCATCAGGTTGATAAAGAGCTTGGACCAAAGAAGAAGGGTATGGCTAAATCACAGATAAGAAAACTCTGCCGTGAATATGCTGATAAATTTTTTAAGATTCAGAGGGATGAGTTTAAGAGGCTCGGCATTTTCAGTGATTGGGAGAATCCATATCTTACAATGAACTATTCCTATGAGGCTGATATTGTAAGGGAGCTGGGGAAGATTATCGAGAATGGCGGTGTATATAAAGGTTTAAAACCTATCCATTGGTGTCCAACATGCAAGACTGCACTGGCTGAGGCAGAGGTAGAATATGAGGAGCATGAATCCCCTTCCATTTATGTAAAATTTCCGCTGAAGACAAACGGTAGGAATAGATTCTCATCTCTTGAGCAAAAAGATACATCAGTTGTGATATGGACTACAACGCCATGGACACTCCCTGCAAACCTTGCCATTGCATTGAATCCTGATTACAAATATGGGGCGGCTGATGTTGGAGACGAGGTTCTTATAATGGCTATTGACCTTATGGAAGAGTCAATGGATAAACTTGGCTTTGTTGACTATGAGATTGTGGATACATTTGACGGCTCTGAGTTGGAGGGGCTTGTGGCAAAACACCCATTTATGGAAAGGGAGTCCCCCTTGATACTCGGCAGCCATGTAACATTGGAACAGGGGACAGGACTTGTTCACACAGCACCGGGGCATGGGCAGGAAGACTATGAGATGGGGCTAAAATATGGGCTTGATATATATAACCCTGTTGATGATGAGGGTAGGTTTGTCTCTGAGCTTCCATATTTCGGCGGTATGAAGATATGGGATGCAAATAAGTCAATAAATGAAATGCTCAAAGAGGAAGGGTATCTCCTTAAAGAGGAGAAAATAAGACATTCATATCCTCACTGCTGGAGGTGTAAGAAGCCTGTAATATTCAGGGCAACACCACAGTGGTTTATCTCAATGGGAAAAAATGATTTAAGAAAGAGGGCATTAGATGAGATAAATAAAGTGGAGTGGATTCCGTCATGGGGGAAAGAAAGGATATACCAGATGGTTGAAAACCGCCCTGATTGGTGTATATCAAGGCAGAGGTCATGGGGTGTCCCTATAACTGTCTTCTATTGTAAGGGATGTAAAGAGACAATTTTTTCGCGTGAGATATGTGAGTATGTGGCAAATCTCATGGATAAAAGCGGTGCAGATGTGTGGTTTGATAAGGATGTAAAAGAGTTAATGCCAAAAGGAATAAAATGTCATAAGTGCGGCGGGAATGATTTTGAAAAAGAGGCAGATATCCTTGATGTTTGGTTTGATTCAGGTGTAAGTTATACAGTGGTAGAAAAGAGGGATGAACTCTCCTTTCCATCTGACTTATATTTGGAAGGCTCTGACCAGCACAGGGGGTGGTTTCACAGTTCACTTCTTACATCAGTATCCATAAAAGGCAGGGCGCCATATAAATCTGTCCTGACCCACGGCTATGTAGTGGATGGGCAGGGTAGAAAGATGTCCAAATCACTCGGCAATGTAATTGCACCGCAGGAGGTAATAGATAAATATGGTGCAGAGGTCTTGAGGCTCTGGGTATCTTCAGAAAACTACAGGGAAGATATCAGGCTATCCGATGAGATTTTAAAAAGGCTTTCAGAGGCATATAGGAAGATAAGAAATACTTTTAGATATATACTCGGCAATCTGTATGACTTTGACCCTTCAAAAAACAGGGTTGAATATGAAAAGATGTTTGAACTGGACAGGTTTATCCTTCATAAACTTCAGGGGCTGATTGAGGAGATAAGAACAGCGTATAGAAACCATGAATATCATGTATTCTTCCATTCATTCCATAATTTCTGCGCCGTTGACTTGAGCTCATTTTACCTTGATATAATCAAAGACAGACTATATACATTCAGTTCAGATTCGGTAGGCAGGAGGTCTGCACAGACTGCAATCTATGAAATCCTGATGTCAATGGTAAAACTTATGTCCCCTGTCCTTTCTTTTACTGCTGAAGAAATCTGGGGATTTATTCCCGGCAATTCAGCTATTCAGAGCATCCATCTCTCCCAGTTCCCTGATATAAGAAAAGACTGGATTGATAATAAATTATCAGAGAGGTGGGAAAGGCTTCTCCTTTTAAGGGGTGAGGCATTAAAGGCATTAGAGACTGCGAGGAAGAATAAATTAATCGGACACTCACTTGATGCAAAGGTAAGTCTATTCTGCCCTCATGAATTAAAGGCATTCTTGGAAGAATATAGAGGGGAATTGAATGCCCTCTTTATAGTATCTGCTGTAGAAATTCTTGACAATAAAAATATCACTGAGTCAGCCTTAAAGAGTGATGGAATAGAGGGTCTGTTTATATCTATATCCCAGGCATCGGGCAAGAAGTGTGAGAGATGCTGGAATTACAGTGAGACTGTCGGTAAAAACGCTGAACATCCTGCTGTATGCAATAGGTGTGTTGATAATTTAAGATAGTAATGAATAATAAATATTCCCAATTAATTATTACTCTTTTTGTAATTGTAATCATTGACCAGATTACAAAGTTTTATATAGCAGGCAATTTTGAACTCCACCAATCCGTAGAAATAATCAGGGGGTTTTTTAATATTACATATATAAGGAATGCAGGTGTGGCATTCGGAATGTTTTCCCATTTAAAGGGTGCCTTTATTCAGATTGTATTTGTAGTTATTTATATTATTGCAATAACATCCATCATTATATTATACAGAGAAACTCATGGGTATAGCCATATAGCCCTTTCCCTCATCTTTAGTGGTGCAATTGGGAATCTGATAGACAGAATATTCAGGGGGGAGGTTGTTGACTTTCTTGATTTTCACTGGCAGAATCACCACTGGCCTGCATTTAATGTAGCAGATTCATGTATAACAGTGGGTGTAGGGTTGTTAATGATAACAATGATAAAAAACAGAGGACAGAGGACAGAGGACAGAGAACAGAAAATCTGACTTCTGTCTTCTGACTTCTGACTTCTGAATATATATGCATCCAATATTATTTAAAATAGGACCAATAACGATATATACATATGGCGTGCTTATAGCCACTGCCTTTTTCCTTGGACTTGCCCTCGCTGTAAGACAGGCAAGGATGGAAGGTGAAGACCTTCAAAAGATAATGGATTTAGGCTTTTACATACTCCTCTCAGCAGTTGTAGGGTCAAGACTATTATATATTGCAGTTGAATTCAGAGAATATCTATCCAACCCTTTAAGAATCTTTAAAGTATGGGAGGGGGGGCTTGTATTCTATGGCGGTTTTATAATGGCTATGGCAGTAGTTATTATTTATGTAAAAAAGAATGAAATGAGCCTCTGGAAGGTCGGTGATATCTTGGCACCATCTGTAGCGATTGGACAGGGGGTCGGAAGATTGGGATGTTTCTTTGCAGGGTGTTGTTACGGGAGAGAGACAGATGTCCCGTGGGCAGTTATCTTTAAAAATCCAAATACACTGGCACCGATGGATGTCCACCTCCACCCGACACAGCTTTATGATTCTGCAAATGGATTTATTATTTTCGCCGCACTTCTTATTTTACGGAAATTTAAAAAATTTGATGGACAGTTATTCTGGACATATACACTCCTTTATGCAGTCGGCAGGTTTATTGTAGAGATATTCAGGGGTGATGAGAGGGGGTTTGTTACTGCAAGTCTATCAACATCCCAATTTATAGCAATCCCTTTATTCGCCGTATCAATTGTTATGCTGATAAAACTTAAAAGGCAGAAGATTGAAGGCTGAAAGGGGTAATGGCATACAACATTCTTTGGTCTTCATCCTATGTTGAGCCGAAGACTCATGAATGTTTCATCTCCAAAATACCATAATGTTAGGCAACAAAATACTGGCAAATAAAGAAGAGATAACAACATGAAGAACACACAGCATAAATTGCGGTATTTTATTTTTACACTCCTTACTTGTGTAGGAATTTCTTTTCAACAAACAGCAATTGCATCAGATGAAATTGAAAAATCAGGAGATGCGCTTCTAATCCTAATCCCAGCTATTACATATGGAACAACATTTTACTTGGAAGATTCAAAAGGACGTTCACAATTTTGTAAATCATTTTTAACAAACTTGGGAGTAACATATGGATTGAAGAAAATAATTGATAAAAAGAGGCCCGACGGTTCAGATGAATCATTTCCATCTGGACATGCATCAGTATCATTTCAAGGTGCTTCATTTGTTCATAGAAGATATGGCTTGAAATATGCTGCTCCTGCTTATATCAGTGCATCTTTTGTTGGATATAGTAGGGTTGAATCAAATAATCACTACACAGAGGATGTAATTGCTGGAGCAGTAATCGGTGTAATTAGTAGTTTCTGCTTTACCAATCCATATAAAGGATTCATGATTACTATGACTGCTAATAATGGTTTTTATGGATTAAGCCTCAATAAGAATTGGTAAAATATCTAACAAAGTGTTCACTGGCTTGGGGTTTTGCTGTGCTTTATCCACATCAGTGAACTTGTTCGTTTTCTTTTACCTTTTCTTTGCTTATTCTGTTTTTTTGATATATATTATTTTCACTTTTATTAGTACCCTCTATAGTTTTTAAGGTTATTCAACTACCCTTATTTTATTATAGATGGAGGGCTTTTTATTTGATTAGTGAATTACCTGTGAAGGACAGGGTATTCTGTCCCAATTTTTATAAATGGCTTCAATAAAATCAATCCTCATATCTCATGATTCTGCCAACCAGAGAATAGATAAATTCCTCTCCTTCCATAATTCAACATTATCACGCTCATTCATCCAGCGATTGATTGATAAAGGCAGTATAACAGTTTCTGGAAAAACTGTTAAATCAAGTTATAAACTAAGAAGCGGGGATTATATAAAAATAGAGATTCCTCAATTAGAACCCCTCAGTGTAAAACCGGAACCAATACCGCTTGACATTGTATATGAAGATGAGTCTGTAATAGTTATAAACAAACCTGCCGGAATGGTAGTCCATCCTGCTGCGGGAAATTATTCTGGCACACTTGTAAACGCACTTCTTTACCATTGTAAAAATACCCTATCAGGAATAGGCGGTGTAGAAAGGCCTGGAATCGTTCACAGGCTTGATAAAGACACATCAGGACTGCTTATGGCGGCAAAGAATGATTTTACACACCACCACCTTTCAAAACAGCTTAAAGATAGAACAATTGTCCGCAAATACCTTGCATTGGTTAGAGGGGACATAAAGGAAGATTCAAAGAAAATTGAGATGACGATTGGAAGGCATGTATCGGACAGAAAGAAGATGTCTGTAAAAACAAAGAAAGGAAGGGTGGCTATAACTGAATTTAATGTAATAGAAAGATTTGGTGATTATACACTATTAGAAGTAAAACTTAAAACAGGCAGGACACATCAGATTCGCGTCCATCTCTCTGCAATCGGCCATCCGGTTGCAGGGGATAGGGTGTATGGAGGGAGACAGAAGACAGACGACAGAAGACAGAAGACAGAAGTTAGAAGTCAAATTTCTATTCCCCGGCAGATGCTTCATGCCGCCATACTCGGTTTTATCCATCCAAAGACAGGGAAATATTTAGAATTTAATGTCTCTATTTCTGATGATATGAAGGGTATTTTGAATTTTTTGAGGGGAAGGGTTAACTTTGATTGAAAAACAGCTTAAGGTTTAGGTTAAGCCCTGAACTTGATTCAGGGCTCAACCTTAACTTAATCTCTCAAAATATAATTACCTTACTGTATCTTTTAATGCCTGTCCTGGTTTAAATTTTGGAACTTTTCTGGCAGAAATCTTTATCGTAGCCCCTGTTGCCGGGTTTCTACCCATCCTTGCAGACCTCTTGCTAATCCCGAATGTGCCAAAACCAACGAGAGTTACACTCTGTCCCTTTTTAAGTGATGCCTTTACTCCATCAGTGAATGCATTAAGTGCCTTCTCTGAAGCAGCCTTACTAAGCCCTGCGTCCTTTGCAATTTTTTCTACTAAATCAGCCTTATTCATCTTCTTATCCCCCCTTTCGTTAATGGATTTTAATGATTTTTATTTCTGTTAGTTTTACACCCTGAACCACTTATCTGTCAAGCTTTTTTTAACTTTTTTTTAATATTGAAATCCTTGCTCTTAAAAATACCCTCTGATATTATTATTTTATGAAGCTAATTGTTGAATCATCCAATCTAAATGGTAATGTAGATATACCTGCCTCAAAATCCCATACTATAAGGGCTGTATTCATTGCATTCCTTGCAGACGGCGTTTCAGAGGTAATAAACCCGTTAGAATCTGCCGATGGACTCTCTGCCGTAGAGGCATGCCGCTGTCTTGGTGCAGAGATTGAGTTGCTTAATGATAAATGGATTGTCCATGGAACCGGCGGCAACATCAGGGCGGTAAAAAAAAATATAGATGTGGGGAATTCAGGGACTACCGCAAGATTCTGCACTGGCTCGGCATCTCTGGGAAAAGATTTAATAACTATAACCGGAGACGCTCAGACAAGAAAAAGGCCCATGCAGCCTTTGATTGATGCGCTGAATAATCTTGGTGCTGATATAAAATCTATAAAAAATAACGGAAGGCTTCCAATAAGTGTAAAGGGGAGACTAAAGGGCGGAAAGACAGAGGTCAGTGGTATGACATCACAGTTTATCTCAAGCCTTCTGATAAACTGCCCCCTCTCCGACGGCGACTCGGAAATTCATGTGAATGAATTAAATGAAAGACCGTATGTCGGCATTACCTTGTGGTGGCTGAATAAACAGGGTATTAAATATAAAGAGGAGAATCTTGAGAGATTTTTTATAAAGGGTAAACAATTTTATAAACCATTTAAAGAGACAGTCCCTGCTGATTTCTCATCCGCCACTTTTTTCCTCTGTGCGGGTGCCATCACCAATTCTGAGATAACCTTAAAAGGGCTTGATATGAATGATACTCAGGGTGATAAGAGGGTAGTCAATATATTAAAAGATATGGGTGCAAATATTGACATTACAAAAGAAGGGATTAAAATAAAGGGTGGAAATTTAAAGGGGATGGAGATAGATATGAATGATATACCTGATGCACTCCCTGCCATGTCTGTGGTTGGCTGTATTGCAGAAGGAAAGACAATTTTAAGAAATGTCCCTCAGGCAAGGATAAAAGAGACAGACAGGATTGCAGTGATGAGAGCGGAGCTATCAAAGATGGGTGCAGACATTGAGGAACTCCCTGACGGGCTGATTATAAGAAAGAGCAAATTAAGAGGGGCAAAGGTGAGCAGTCATGGAGACCACCGTGTAGTAATGAGTTTATCGGTCGCAGGGCTTGTCGCAGAGGGGATTACAGAGATAGAGACTGCAGAGGCGATAAATATCACATTTCCAAATTTTGTAGATTTGATGAAAAACTCTGGAGCTAAAATAAAATTAATTTAATGATTCTTTTTTTTAACTTCTAACAATGGTCAAATTGCTTTTAACAGGAGTATTCAAACCTTTCGGTGTTTCCGACGAATACGGGGAAGCATTATGTACGATGGAACTCCTTAACAATCAGGTTACGCGGGAACAGGGGATACACTCGCCTCGCTCCAACAATCCGAGTTTTGGTTTATACCTGATGGCGGAAAATCTTGACATCCCCGCAACCGTTTTGGATTTCCCATCGTGGAACGATTTCACTGAAGAAATTATAAAAGGAAATTATACACATGTGGGCATTTCATTCATAGTGCCGAATGTGCTTAAGGCAAAACGGATGATTGAATATATCCGCAGGGAGTCGCCATCAACAAAGATAATAGTGGGTGGACACGGGGCGGCAATTCCGAATCTGCGGGAAATTTTGGATTACGACGAAGTCTGCCGGGGCGAAGGGGTAGCCTGGCTGCGCAGATATTTCGGCGATGATGTAAAAAAACCGATTAAACATCCAGTTATTTATTCGGCGGTGAGAAAATTCGTCTACGGGGCGCCTATATTGGAGATGGCTGGAATTATCCTTCCTGGCGTCGGATGCCAGAACTCCTGCAGCTTCTGCGCAACATCACACAAGTTTGAAAAACAGTACACTTCGTTTTTGAAAACCGGCAGAGAGATGCTGGAAGCCTGCAACAAAACCGCTGAAAAGCTAAGGGTTAAAGATTTCGGTGTGATGGACGAAAACTTTCTTAAAAGTCCGGTGAGGGCAAGACAGTTTGTTGATGAGATGGAAAAAGAGATGAAGGCATACACCTTTAGCATCTTCTCTTCGGCGGACGCAGTTACAAAAATAGGAGTTGATTTTCTTGTCCGAATGGGTGTGAACTTCATCTGGATAGGCGTTGAGTCCAAATGGAATGTATTTGAAAAAACTCACGGCGTTGACCTTTTCAAGCTGATTAAAGACCTGCAAGACCATGGTGTAACTGTCCTTGCCTCCACGATTCTGTTCATGGACCATCATGATAAATTCACGATTGAGGAAGATATAGACTGGGCTATAAGCTTGAAATCCGATTTACTGCAGCTCATGCAGTTCGGACCCATTCCCGGCACCCAGCTTTACAAGGACTACGAAACGGGAGGAAAGCTTTTCATGGATATTCCATGGCCCTCGCAGCACGGGCAGAATCAGATATGGTTTCACCATCCGCACTTCACCTTACCGGAGACTTCGCATTATTTAAAAAACGCTTTTATAAGAAAATATCAAACGGATGGTCCCGGTGTTTTGAACATGGCTCATACGGCTATTAAAGGTTATCTTAAATTGATGGAAGACATTAAAGACCGTGAAGAAAAAGGGCTTGTGTGGTGTCCAAAAACACTTTCATATATTCCGCATCCCAATCCGAAACCTGACGAGTTCATGAAACTTCGCCTTGAATCATGGCGAGAAAACGCCCTCCGATTCCGCCCGATACTTTCCACCGCACTTAAATATGCCCCAAATGAAAAGGCGGCGGAAAAATGCAGGATGATAATGAATCTTTACGACAAGGTCTTCGGCAAACTAACTGTAAAGGAAATGGCTTTAGAGGTTGTTGTAAAAACATTTGCAATTTTGGAAAATAAGAAATATAAAAGAAACGGTTCAATTATGCGGCAGCCGAAAACAAAAAGAAGTGAGTTTCCGGATAGAAGAAATGGATGATATAAATCATACACATTTATTTAAGGCATGATAAATTGTTACATATAAACATTAATACAGGAGGTTTGTATGAGTAATGAAAAAATGACAAAAATTGATGTAAGAGTGATTCCACCACATGAAAGGCATCCAAGGAAGATATTTGACTTATGGGATAAATTGAATGTCGGTGAGACACTCCAGATAATAAATGACCATGACCCGAAGCAGCTACACTATATGTTTGAGGCACAATATGAGGATTGTTATAAATGGGAATATGAAGCTGAAGGTCCTAAGGACTGGATTATCAATCTTACAAAGATCGGGGCTAAAAATTCTTCAAATTCTGATTTAAAAAACAGGGTAGAATCGGCATTAGATGAAATCCGTCCAAATCTTCAAATGGACGGCGGTGATGTTGAGCTTGTGGACATTGATGAGGTTCAAAAGACTGTGAGTGTCAGGCTTGTTGGTGCATGCGGGACATGCCCATCTGCAATTTTTACATTAAAGGCAGGTATTGAAGCGGCAATCAGAGAGAGAGTGCCGGAGATAACAGAAGTTATATCAGTTTAAAAAAATATGTAGCCGCAGCCTTCAGGCTGTGGCTACGATAAAGCCCTTTCCATCTTCAGCATCCTCATCTTTAAATCTATTCCACCATGTGCAGTAAATCCGCCCATTCCGCCGTCTTCTCTTGCAACTCTATGACACGGGATAAGTAAAGGAATCGGGTTCCTTGACAATGCCCCGCCAACAGCCCTTGAGGCATCAGGCAGACCAATTTTCTTTGCAACCCATTTATAGGTCTTCACTTCACCATAAGGTATAGTTTTTGTAATCTCATAGACCTTTTTTTGAAAGTCTGTCATGCAGGACAAATCCAAAGGGAAATTAAAATCAACTCTTTCTCCATCAAAATATCTTTTGATTGAGTCTTCAACAGCTTTATTTTTTTTATTTTTGGCAGCTAATTGCTCATGGCTTATAGCCGATACAATTTCATCTTTTGCCATACCGGGCAGGATAAACTTCACTACACCATTTTCAGATAATACAGTTCCGCATAATCCAAAAGATGTATTAAAAATAGAATAGTTGCAGGTTATTTTATCTTCCAATTTTTTAATTTCTCAAGAAACTTATGGTTTGTGAGGTCATAGTGTATAGGGGTAACAGAAACCATATCATTTCTTATAACGCCGCTGTCTGCATCACTGTCTTCATCAAAGAATAACATCTCCCCTCCCTGCCAGTAATAGATATGACCCCTCGGATCAATCCTCTTGTCAAACTCCTCCCTGAATCTTGAGCTCCCTTGTCTTGTGAACACAACACCCTTTATCTTATCTGAAGCAATATTGGGAACATTTACATTCAGGAGTGTCCCCTCGGGAAGCCCATTTTCATGTGTAGTAAGGGCTAATCGTTTTGCAAAATTTGCAGCAAAAGAAAAATCAGGGTTTATAAATGTAGCAAGGGATATTGCAATAGACGGTATCCCGAGGATTGTCCCTTCTGTTGCTGCTGATACTGTCCCAGAATATATTACATTTGTGGCAATATTTGCACCAAGATTTATGCCTGAAATAACCATGTCCGGCGGGTTTTTTAATATGGCACGAACAGCTATCTTTACGCAATCCGCAGGCGTGCCATTCACTGCATAACCGATGAATTCCCCATTTCTTTCAACCTCCCTGACCCTTAAAGGGTCGGATAGAGTAATGGCGTGTCCCACAGCACTCTGCTCTGTCTCAGGTGCAACAACAATTACATCGGCAATCTCTTTTATGCTCTCTCTAAGAGTTGTCAAACCCTTTACGTTTATACCATCATCATTTGTTAAAAGTATTTTCATTTTTTAGGAAATTATAAAAATCAGCCACAGAGTCACGGAGACACAGAGAAAAAACCAATCTTTTTGACACAGATGGACACTGATTATTTATGATTTTTATGTTTCTTGATTTCTGTGTTAATCATAATTTATCTGTGTCTTTCAGTGTCTTCATTTTTTGAGTCTTTCTCTGTGCCTCTGTGTCTCTGTGGTTAAGATTAGGTTTTTGTTCTTATTTTATTTATAATATCATACAAAATATGGATTTTAAAAATATGTTTGCGATTCTGAAAATAGCTATATACTTTTCCATAATAATCCTCGCCTTAAGCTTCGTTCTTGTCTATTCAAATACCCATCCTACAAGTTATCCACTTAATATACCGCCTTCTAATTATGGGATTAAATTTGAGACTGTAGAGTTTACGACACCTGATAAAATTGTTTTAAAGGGATGGTTTATAAAATCAGTAAGCAGCAGGCAGTATGAAGCAGGCAGTAAGAAGCCGGTCATAATAATCTGTCATGGACTTGGGGCAAATAAGTCTGATTTTACAGAACTGTCCTCTTATTTATCAAAGTCAGGCTATCATGTCCTCCTTTTTGATTTCAGGGGGCATGGAGACAGTAAAGGGAGGGTATCGTCTATAGGATTTTTAGAGCAGATGGACTTAAAGAGTGCAATAGATTATGTGAAATCCCAAAATGATGCAGACATCGGCAGGATTGGTGTGTATGGCTTTTCACTCGGTGCGGCAGTTGCAATATTAACAGCTGCAGAATCAAAAGACATTAAAGCAGTTATATCTGACAGTAGTTTTACATCCCTGAAGGTTCAGGGTGAGAGATTGTTAAAATCCTCACTCCTTCCGAAGTTCCCATTTCTTTATGCAGCGACATGGATATATGAGATTATGTTTAAAACAGATATTGAAAAAGTAGCCCCTTTAAATTTCATAGAAAAAATATCACCAACCCCAATATTTATAATTGGAGGCGAAGGGGATAGCCAGATGCCAGCATCAGATGCAGAGGAGCTTTTTAAAAATGCCAGAGAGCCAAAATCCTTATGGATAGTTAAAGGTGCATCCCACGGCGGGACTATCTCTGCCGGCAGGGAGTATGAAAAAAGGATAATTGAATTTTTTGATAAATACCTCAAAAATAAAACCTAATAAGCCACAGAGACACAGAGGCACTGAGAAAAAACAAACAAAGAAAATAAAAGACTTATTTTGGACACAGATGAACACAGATTTTCAGGATTAAAACATTAAACATTATTATCTGTGTGTATCTGTGAAAATCCGTGTCCTATGATTTTATTTCTCTGTGTTCTCGGTGAACTCTGTGGCAAAAGGTTTTATAATTTAATATGTTTTTAATGTTTCCCCACCTATAATATAGTTTATGAAAAAAGAAAATAAAAGAAATAATGCCTTTGAGAAGGTTCTTATTATTTTGGTATTTATCACTACCTGCATTGTCGGCTTTGAGGCATTCACACAGAAACATCTTCCGGAAAACAGTATACTGCATTTCCTTCACCAGTATGGATACCTGAGTAATTACCCAATAATATATGAGCCAAGTAAGGGTATCTGGCATGCTGTAGGCTGGGTAGGCTCATCAGTGATGATTTTAATGATGCTCTACAGTGTTAAAAAGAGGTTTTCAATATTCAATTCCTTAGGGTCACTGCGTCACTGGCTATCGGCACATATATCTTTAGGCATAATGGGACCTATCCTTGTAACCTTTCATACAACCTTTAAATTCGGCGGAATAATAGCTACAAGCTTCTGGTGCATGATAATCACAATGATATTTGGAATACTGGGAAGATATATCTATGTGCAGATTCCAAGAGACTTATCAGGAACTGAGCTTGAAACCAATGAGATAGACAAGATTGCAGAATCACTTGATATAAAGTTAAGTGAGTATCTAAAGAATGTTAACATTACAAATTTGTTTAAGGAGATAAGTATTGCCGATGAAAAGGCAAAGTCCCTTAATGTGATAAGCGCCCTTTTCTTTATGATAAAAACTGATATTAAAAATCTATACAGGATATTTCACCTTAAAAATATTATAAGAAGCCGCTATCACCTATCAGGAAAGGTGAGGAGGGAAATAGTATTACTTCTGAAGAAAAAGGCGGCACTCATAAGGCAGAAGAATTTTCTTGCAACATCACACAGACTTCTTCATTACTGGCATGTCTTGCATGTCCCGCTTGCCATTGTAATGTTTTTAATCATGTTTTTGCACATCATAGTCTATTTCTTATTTGGTACTACTCACAGGACATAAAGCATTCAGTTATTCTGAATTTGCAGGAAGATAAAAATGGAAGGTTGTTCCGACACCTGTTTTAGAATCAACAGTGATTAATCCTTCATGTCTGTTTATAATTGAATAGCAGATTGAAAGCCCAAGTCCCATGCCCTTCTGGGCACCTCTATCCTTTGTAGAAAAATACGGGTCAAAAATCTTTGATATATTCTCTTCTGATATCCCAATTCCGTTATCCGATATTGATACCTTTAGGTATTTCCCTTCTTTTATTGGAAGGTTGTCATTTTTACTGGCTGTAATATTCTCCGCCATTACCTTAATAATTCCTCCATTCGGCATTGCCTCAATAGCATTTATAACAAGACTCCTTACCACCTGTTTAATCTGCAAGCTATCTGCTTTGACTTGATAGAGATTATCAGTAATGGCAAATTCACAGGTAATTTCTGAATCGCTTGGTATTACAAGGCTTACAGTTTCCTTTAAAATCCCTGACATTGCAATTAGTTCCTTTGCAGGCTCTCCGCCTCTGGCAAATGTGATTAACATGCCTGTCAATTCCTTTGCCTGCATACATGCATCCTCTGATTGTGTGAGTTTTTTTAAAACCTCATCTTCAGAAGAAAGATTTTTCTTTGACAGATACATCTTTGAGAGAAATATATTGCCCAAAATTACAGTTAGTATGTTATTAAAGTCATGGGCAATACCGCCTGCAAGTATGCCGATTGAATCAAGCTTCTGTTTCATCTGGAGTTCATTTTTCTTGTTGAGTCTTTGCATTTCGTCCTGCATCTTCTTCCAGTCGGTTATATCGCGGACTATTCCCACCATATAATTATTTTCCATTATGTTCAAAAATTTAACATTCACCCAGACTGGAAATGTCGTTCCATCTTTACGCTTATGCAAACCTTCTAAAAGCATATACCCCTTTTCTCTGACCTCGTTGACATGCTTACTCCATGAAAAATTATCAGGCAGAATCGCCTCAATATCTGTAACTTTCATATTAAATATCTCTTTTCTTGTATATCCTAAATTACTGCAATACTTATCATTGACATAAATGAAACGGCTTGTCCCGGGGTCTACAATAACTACAGCATCATTTGTTTGATTTATTATATTCTTAAATAACTGCAAATCTTCCAGAGTTTGCCTATACTCGGTAATATTACGACTCACACCAACCAGCCCAATTATATTTCTATGTTCATCGTAAACAGGAGATTTTACGGTATCAAAAAATATTCTCTTTCCATCTTTGCCTACACAATCCTCTTCATAATGGAGAGTCCTTCCCTTTTCAAATACCTCTCTATCACTGAAATTGCAGCATTCAGCCAAATCAGGGGGGAAGATTTGTTCATCTGTTTTCCCGATAATATCTCTTTCCTTAAGACCCACTAATTCCTCAAATGTTTTATTAACAACAAGATTGCGTCCTTGAGCATCCTTGAAATAAACTACATCCCTTATAGTATCAAGTAAGATTTTATGATATATATCCATCTCTATCTGTGATTTTTTTTCATTTTTCATGCCAGCCTCCTCTCTTTATAATAAAAATATTTGATTGCTATATTATCAGCAGACTAAACATAATTCAATTTTAATATCTCTTCAGGTATGTCAAACCCATTTTCAACAGGGAATCTCCCGTTAAGCACTATTGCTATTCTCCTTATCCTCTTTGATGACATGAGATTATCCGTTCCTACAGGGTCATACTTAAGGCATAATGATGAGTGAGGATTTTTCAAAAGAGATACTACTATATTCAGAGACAATTTATTCAAGAATTCTATATACTTCTTTTCCACATCCCATCTGGAACTTTTTGATACCATTGTTACAGCCTTCTGCCAGAGTGTAATATCATTTACATTAATCGAATGGGAATATAATCTTTTCTTGGTATTAAATGATATTATTTTTTTCTTTATTATATCCTGCATAAATTCATCATTATGGTGATTATGCCTGTTTATCACTGTCTTCGCAATCTTCCAGTATTTCTTCTCAATATACTCATCAGAGCGAAACTCCCAGTATATATGACCGAACCTCTTTGTAGATGATGTGAGATACAATTGATTTGGAATATAAAAATTATGTGCAATTACATCCGCTGCCAGATGGGATAGATAGCCGTATGAAAAGGCATTGGTTTCATTACTGTCAGCATATTTCAGCATCTTTTGCCCAATTGACCAGTTATGACAGTGGTCATCCCTCCTTTTATGCCCTTTCCCAATGAATATATCGGCGCTTATACACCCGTAGAGATAGTCATAGGGGAATGCCTTTAATATATCTGCGATATGCGGCAGTATAAGTTTAAGGTTATCAAGTATAAACACCCCCTCTTTCATATGTATCCCCGCCCCCCACGCATAGGCATTCGCAGGAACAAGAAGCAAGAAACAAGAAGCAAGAGGCAGGATGCAGGAGACAAGAAGTAAGAGGAAAGAGTTTTTTTTCTGGCTTCTGACTTCTTGCTTCTGTCTTCTGTCTTTCTGATATTCCATCCATTCTTTATGCATAACCTTTATTATATTAAAATCCCTCTCATTGTCCACATCCAATGCCGCACCTCCAAATGATGTCTCAACTAACTTCAACCGTGTTTTTAAAACATTGGATACAATCCCCTCTGCCATTTTAACCGAAACAAACTGCCTGAAAAAAAGGCTTAAAAACTCTAACCGAATATGAGAGAAAAAGAGCGCCATCTGGACAAAGATATAAAATAAAAGGTTCTTATACCCTGCATGTTTTCTTATAAGCTCAAATGTAAGCTTAACAATATTTTTTATATCCTTCTGATAGCGGTATTCATATATCTTTTCAATATACTCCCTGTTTGCTATCTTAAATGGCTTAACAAGATGAAGATTGCTTATCCTGTATCTATTTTCTTTAAGATGAAGATAGGCGAGTTTTATGCCCATCTTTTCATTGGATGGATAATAATACCTTAAGGCAGTCTCTGGAGTCATACCAATACAGTAGTCATGATTTGACATATCGCATCTTGATAGAAACTCTTTAATCTCATGGGGTGTTATCAGAGGCATATCGCCTGCCACTACAAATACTGCCTTATCCATCAATGAAGGATTCTGATATTCATCGCCAGCACTATAACCATCAATTGAGGCAAGAAATGTATGCCATATATTTTCATAAAGATTGTCCCTTTGCTCAACTGCAATTACATTCTTTCTTAAGATAATCTTACCAGAGTATTTTTTTAGTAATTCTTCAATCTTAGACTTTGGACCAACTACATAAATATTGCCAATATCATCCACATCCTGAAGGGCAGAAAGCACATACATAAATAGAGGGATACCATCCAACTCTATCAGCGATTTATTCATCCCGAATACACTTTTGCTTGCCTTTTTATCGCCTGTCAGGAGGATTGTATCGTATTTCACAAAAATACCTTTTTGTCACAGAGAACGCAATGTGACACTGATTTTATCTTCTGTTTTTTTCAAATATAATCCGAAGCCCGTCAAGCGTAAGAAAAGGATTAACCTCTTTTATAGTCAGAGACTCAGGGACAATTAACTCGGCAAGCCCCCCTGTGGCAACTGCATTTACCTCTCCATCCATTTCTTTTCTCATCTCCTCCACAATCCTGTCAACCAGACCTGCATATCCGTAAATTGCCCCTGACTGCATGCTGCTGATGGTATTTCGTCCTATAACATTTAAAGGTTTAATCAATTCTACCTTTGGCAGTTTTGCAGCCCTTTCAAATAGCGCCTCCATTGATATGCCAATCCCAGGTGTTATAACCCCTCCCAAATATTCCCCCTTTTGAGATATTGCATCAAATGTAGTGGCGGTTCCAAAATCCACTATTATCAAGGGACCTCCGTATCTTTCATATCCTGCAACAGCATTAACGATTCTATCAGCACCAACCTCCTTTGGATTATCATATAAAATCGGTATGCCTGTCTTTATGCCGGGTCCAACAACAAGGGGTGAGGTATTAAAATATTTTTTTGAAAGGTTTTCTATTATTGGAAGAATCGGAGGGACAACACAGGAGACTATTATATCCTTTACAATATCAAATTTTAAATCCTTGATTGAAAAGAGCCCTCTCATTAATGCAGCATACTCATCTTCTGTCCTCTCCCTGTCTGTCTCTATCCTCCAGTGGATAATCAGCTTCTTTTCCTGATAGAGACCGAGCACAATATTTGTATTTCCTATATCTATCCCTAATAGCATACTTCACCTGCCGATATTTTTTTGATTGAACCGTCATCCAATCTGAGCATTAAAGAACCATTGTTATCTAACACCTTTGCAATTCCTTCGTATACTCTATCCCCAACATTAACTTTTACTCTGCGGCCAGATGTATCTGAAAGCTCTCTCCATCTTTTTATAACCGTCTCGCCACCCTCCATAAATTTCTCATACCAGTATTCAAATCTATTCAATAACTCCGCTATCAGTAAATTCCTGTCTACTCTCTTTCCTGTTTCTATCATTATAGATGTCGCCTTATCTTTTAATTCATTCGTAAACATTGACAATTCCGTATTCACATTTATTCCTATTCCAACAATTACTATTTTTCCTTTTGATATACCTTCCGTTAAAATACCGCCTGCCTTTTTCCCGTTAATATTTATGTCATTTGGCCATTTTAGAGAAACCAGTCCAGCACATATGTGCTGGATCGCCTCTGCCACTGAAACACCCCCGACAAGTGTCAGTTGAGGCATAATATTTTTAGGCTTAAGAATAATTGACAGATAGATACCTGCTCCTGATGGAGATTCCCACCTCCTACCCAATCTCCCCCTCCCTTTACTCTGTGAATCAGCAATAACAACTGCTCCCTCCTTACAATCTTTAATCGCAAGATCCTTTGCAGTATCATTTGTTGATTCTACTTTGTCAAAAAGAAATATCTCCGAGCCTATGAATTTCGCCGTCAAATGTCCTTTTACCTTTTCACTCTCAATAATATCTTGCATCTTGCATCTTGTATCTTGCATCTTTTTATCTAATCTCCATACTTATATCCACAGCCCTTGCAGAATGAGTTAAAGCACCTATAGATATATAATCAACTCCTGTTGCAGCAATCTCACTCACATTTTTCAGAGTAACCCCTCCAGATACCTCAATTAAAGCCCTTTTATCTATTAACTTAACTGCCTTTTTAATTGCAGGTATATCCATATTATCAAGCATTATTACATCCGCCTTACAGTTGAGGGCATCCTTTACCTCTTTCAAGCTTTTTGTCTCAACCTCAATTTTTATAAGATGGGGGGCATTGTCCCTCACTCTTTTCACTGCCTTTATAATCCCCCCTGCAGCCTTTATATGATTATCTTTTATCAATATTCCATCATATAAACCAAATCTGTGATTAATTCCGCCTCCGCATTGGACTGCATACTTTTCTAAAATCCTTAAGCATGGTGTAGTCTTTCTTGTATCAATTATCTTAGCCTTAAACCCCTTCACAGAATCTACAAACTTCTTTGTGAGGGTAGCTATACCACTCATCCTCTGTAAAAAATTAAGGGCTGTCCTCTCAGCGGTTAAAAGAGACCTCATATTGCCGCTTATTTCTATTATAATCTTTTCACTCCTTACTATTTCACCATCTCTATACCTCTCCTTAAACTGACCACTGACCACTGACCACTGACCACTGACATTTTGAAAGACTTTCTTAAAAACATTTATCCCGGATAAGACCATATCTTCTTTGGCTACAACATAAGCCTCACCCTTTACATTTTGAGAGACAATTGCATCTGTAGTAATATCACCTGAGCCTGTATCTTCAGCCAATGCAAGATTTATAAGATTATCTACTAATGCTTGTCCCCAAATGTTTTTATTGGGGAGATGATTTATATTCATGGCAAAATAATACCATAAAATGATAGAAAATCAGATACAAAAAGGGTAAAGTAACAATCATGTCAATTCTGAGAATTTTATTCTACATTTTTATAATTTATTTTCTATTGCCTACTACCTCCTATCTACTGCCTACTGCCTATGGAGAGGTATATAAATGGACAGATGAAGACGGCTCAGTAAATTTCACCGATTCAATAGACAGGATACCTGAAAGATACAGGAAGGGGGCGGAGAAGAAAAGCCTTCCATCTGTAGGAATAACACTAACTGTAAAGCATGTGATTGACGGTGATACGATTATTGCAACCTCAGGCGAGAAGGTGAGGTATCTTGGAATTGATACACCTGAGATTTCATCAGAAAAAATGCCTGCACAGTTCTTTTCTGAAGAGTCTAAAAAGGCTAATAAAGAATTGGTTGGTGGCAGGACAATAAGACTGGAACTTGATGAAGAAAAGATTGACAAACATGGACGTCTACTTGCTTATGTATATTTAAAAGATAGGACATTTGTAAATGCAAAATTAATAGAGGATGGAAATGCGAGGGCATATTTCATCCCCCCAAATGTCAAGTATTACAGCCAGTTTAAAAAGCTGGAGAAAGAAGCGATGAAAAACAGAAAGGGGCTCTGGAGTGAGCCTGATTCAATATCTCCAATATCACATTCTGATGCCATAAGACATATAGGCAAATTCAGATTTGTTGAAGGGGTTGTAAGGAGCATACACAATACAGGGAAGGCAGTTCATCTCAACTTCGGTAATAATCCTGATGAAGATTTTACAGTAACTATTTTTGACAGGGACTACCAGAGATTCAGAGAAAAAGGGATTGACCCTTCAGGTTACTATGAAGGAAAGGCTGTGGCAGTATATGGAAAGATAAAACTCTACAGGGGTGCAGAGATAGTTGTGTCATTTCCGGAGGATATTGTAATACAAACCCATTAATTATAAAAAAAATAGCTATTTTGATATAAAATGACGCAAAAATAGGATTTACAATTATGCCTTTCCATAATTCAGGACAGATAAGATGAAAGAAAAAATTAAAGAAACATCATTTACAATTCATGACCTTCCAAGACAAGAAAGACCGAGAGAAAGATTAAGAAATTTTGGGGCTGAGGTACTTTCTGCTCAGGAACTTTTAGCTATTGTTATAGGTCGGGGTATTCCCGGAAAATCAGTAATGAATATTGCACGGAGTTGTTATCAAAATTCGGCAATATCAAGGCTATAAGTCAGGCAATAATAGAGGAACTTTCTCAAATAAAAGGTATTAGCTTTGCTAAGGCTGCACAGATTAAGGCATGTTTTGAACTTGGTAAAAGACAGGAACTTGAGCCAGAAATGAAAAATTTTGACATCCAGAATCCCCAAGACATAGTAAAGGCAATCCAGTCCAGTATTAAAGATAAAGCAAAAGAACATTTCAAACTTATTCTCCTTAATACCCGCAATAAAATCATTGGCATTTCTACTATCTCCATTGGCACGCTCAATTCCAATTTAGTGCATCCGAGAGAGGTTTTTAAAGAGGCTATTGCTCACAGTGCAGCCTCAGTAGTTTTAGCACACAACCATCCCTCAGGAGATTCCGAGCCGTCAGAGGATGATTTGATAATAACAAAAAGATTGACAGAAGCTGGTAAAATTTTAGGAGTTGAGGTATTAGACCATATAATCATCACTAAAAATGGATTTTTCAGTTTTAAAGAAAAAGGGTTAATCTCTAAAAGTTGATATGAAATACAAGATATTTGTAAGTGGTGTTCAGAAAGAACTAAAAGATGAGCGTTTTGCAGTAAAAGAAACAATTTTAGAAAATGTTTTGTTAAAGGAATATTTTAAGCCATTTTTATTTGAGGATTCTCCTGCAAAAGGCAAATCAGCTAAAACTGCTTATATTGATGAAATCCGCAAAAACGACATTTATCTTGGAATATTAGGTAATGAATATGGCACAGCGAACAAAAACAATCTCTCAGCCACCGAACAGGAATTCCGTGAAGCTCAAAGGACGAATAAGGGAATTTTAATTTATATAAAAGGCAAAGACGACACCAATCGTGATAAAAAGGTCCAGAAACTAATCTCTGAAATCAGAGATGAGGATGTTGGATATAAATACAGACGGTTTAATAATCTCCTTGAGTTAAAGAATAACATTTATGAAAGTCTAATTGAATTCTTGCGGGAAAAAGGCATTGTAGGGCGGCAAGCCTTTGATAATGCTGTCTGCGAGAATGCAAGTTTCAGCGATATTGATGAAGATAAAGTAAAATGGTTTTTGCAGACAGCCAGAAATCAGCGCAATTTCCCTTTAGGCTTAAATACACCGCTTAAAGAAGTCCTTATCCATCTTAATCTTTTAAACTCAGGAAAATTAACCAATGCTGCTGTGCTCCTGTTTGGAAAAAATCCTTATAAATTTTTTCTTCAGGCAGAAGTGAAATGTATTCAGTTTTCCGGCACAGAAGTCGAGAAACCTTTTGCCTCCTACCACATTTACAATGTAAATTTATTTGAGCAGATTGACAAGTCCGTTGCCTTTGTCCTTGATGCCATTAGACTGCCAGTTATTCAGCAGGAGCATACTGTTCAGGTGAAAAGACCGTATGAAATTCCAGTGTTTGCCATTCAAGAAGCGATTGTCAATGCAGTTGCTCATAGAGATTATAATACCACTGCTGGCGTGCAAGTTATGGTTTTTATTGACCGTGTTGAAATATGGAATTCAGGGAGTTTACCAAATCAGTTAAGTATAGACGACCTGAAGAGACCCCATACCTCATACCCCCAAATAATCCCTTATTGGCAGGCATCTTCTATTTTGCCAATTATATTCAAAAGGCAGGCTCGGGTATAATAGAGATGATCAAGCAGTGTAAAAGTCAGGGACTGCCTGAGCCGGAATTTGTATCAATCCGTGGTTCAGAATTCAGGACGATTATAGGAAGGGATATTTTTACAGAAAGCGTGTTGAGTAAACTCGGTTTAAATGAACGTCAATTAAAGGCTATAAAATATGTTAAAGAGAAAGGGAAAATTACCAATAAGGAGTATCAAGAAGTATGTAATATTAAAAAGAGGCAGGCAACGGATGATTTGAAAGCACTTGAAGATAGAAGTATTTTTGAACGTATTGGCATTACAGGCAAAGGGACTTACTATATTTTAAAGGGGCACTAAAGGGGCATAAGGGGCACTAAAGGGGCGTAAGTATAAATTAAGATAACGGACATTTATCGGACATAACAGACATTTTTCAGACATTTATTGGACTTGGCGATTGACTCAATTGACTCATAAATGGCTCAAAATAAGATGATAAATAAAAATGACTATCAAAATCTAACCAAAGAAAAACTTCTTGCCGAGATTGCTCTGTGGTATAACTGGATTAAAACTCACGGATAAGAGGTTGATATGAAAAAAGAGCTTTATAATAAACAACAAGAAAAAATAAGAACCGGTGAGAAATCAGAACTTCTCAAATTTGGTGAAGAAAGGGGCTACTTCACCCTAAGCCATGTTGGTTCAAAAATTACTTACACCACTCAAGGATGTACAGATGAGTTTAACGACCCTGAAGAACGAGTAAGGGTTGGCCTATTCTATGACCTCATTGAAACGTATGGTTACAAGAACTCAAAAGCTGTCATTGATATTGAGATTTTTAGAAAAATAGGGCACCCGCACAAAAAATCTGACACAAAAGCTGATATTATCATTTATAAAGACGGGAACCCTTTCATGATGTTCGAATTAAAGTCCCCGGAAGAATACGAAAAATATCTTGAGGAATCTATAAAGACCCAGCTTTTTGAACGGGCCGCTACAGAGGACAAGGCTAAGGGTCATCTCAAATATCTCATTTACTACACACGCTGGTATGAAGATGAAGGATTAAAGGAAAAATTTGTAACGATTGATTATGAGAAATATAAAACCTTTGAGGAATGGGATGAGGCACAAAGACCAAATCTCAGGATTATTCCGGCAAAGTATGGAATCATTGATAAACCGCCGCTTTTTGTAAAAGACAGCAAGGTTGATTTAAGGCAAGATGTCCATAAAGACGAATTAGACCGCATCGCAAGGGAACTTCACAATATACTCTGGGGCGGTGGCAAATATCAGAACGAACTTTTCTTTAATCTCATTGGGCTATTTCTTGTAAAAATTTACGATGAAAAAGAAACAGAAAAAGGAAAGCCTTATAACTTCCAGATTTTCTATGAAGGAAATAATCCTGAAAAGCCTGAAAAAGTCTATGACAGGATGAATGAGCTTTACAAAAAGGCGCTTAAGGATTATCTAAAATATTCCAAAGAAGAGGTCAAGAAAGTTAAGGATATTGTATTTGATGCGCCAAAGGTCAAATATGTTGTTGAATCCCTTCAAGATATATCCTTTACAGTCAACAAATATGATGTGCTTGGAGACTTCTTTGAAAAGATAGTAAGGAGCGAACTAAAACAGACAAAAGGGCAATATCTCACACATACAAATATTGTTGACTTTATAGTAAGGGCTCTTGAGATTGAGAATCTAAGTATTGAGCTAATAAATACTGAAAAAAGATTGCCTTACATAATAGACCCTGCCTGCGGCTCCGGAACATTCCTCATTCAGGCAATGAAGCTTATAACTCATTATTGTCAGGAAAATTCAGATAAGATAAAAAAATCAGATGCGGTGCAAGAGAAACTTTTAGGTCTTTTCCCGAAATACAGGACTAACAGATGGGCAGAGGATTTTATCTATGGCCTTGATCAATGGCGACCTTGCTATGGCAGCAAAGGTTAATATGGTTGGTCACGGTGATGGCTCTGCTCACATAGAAGCAAAAGATGGGCTTCTCGATTTTAATGAATACGGAGATGCCCAATTAAAAGTAAAAAGTAATAATAAAGTCTATCCGAAACCTGCAAATGAACAGTTTGATATTGTAATCTCAAATCCACCTTTCAGCATAACTGTTGATAGAGATACTGCCAAAAAATTCCCAGATATTTTTATACAAGGAGAAAAAATAGCCCACAGTCTTAAGAAGGACAGCAAGAAACAGGAGATAGATACTGAAAACCTGTTTATTGAACGCTGGTATCAATTCTTAAAACCAAAAGGCCGTCTTGGGGTTGTTCTTCCAGAGAGTGTATTTGATACAACAACAAACCGTGAGATACGATTATACCTCTATAAGCATTTTTACATAAAGGCTGTGGTATCACTTCCTCATCTTGCTTTTGCGCCATACACCATGACAAAAACAAGCCTGCTGTTTGCTCAGAAGAAGACAGCAGAGGAAATCAAGAAATGGGATGAATTCTGGACGAAATACGAGGCGGAATACAAGGACTTTAAAAGCCACCTAAAAAATCTTCTTGATGCTAAGAAGAAACGTAAAGAAGACGAAAAGAAAAAGACTGAACTTATCTCCATCTTAAAAACCCTTCTTAAAGACAATTTTAACACTATGGACGAAAGTCTTTCTGTAAATGAATTGATAGACAAATATGAGGAAGAAATAAAACAGGCTGATCTGGAATGGTGGGTCTTCGGCAAGGTTGCATCAACTGAAGGACAGAACTATCCTATCTTTATGGCTCATGCAGATGAGATTGGATATAAGAGAGGAACAAATAAGGAGGAAAAGAGGTCTAATGAATTATTCAATACAAAAGAAGCTAACGAACAGCAGTTCATAATTATTGATACCAGTAATCCTACAACTGTCTTAGATCATTTAAGGAAAATGGTGAATTGGTCATGATTTCAAGCGTAAATTTATCAGATATAGGCAGGGGCTATCTATTACGATGCGGATCAAAATATGTTGATTTTTGGAAAAATCAAGAGGGAAAGATTTTCGATGTACAAAGGGATTCAATTATTCTCAAAGAGTTTGTTTGTTTTTCGACTGGCAAAATAATTAAAAAAGATCAAATCGATAAGGTTTATCAGTTGATTGATTTAGCCAACATTGAACCAGAGATAGGAATTCCCATCGGATTAGAAAATAATGTTGTAAGTGAGATTGGCTCAGACAAAGTTTATTTAAGTGACTCAGAGTTAATATTTTCAAAGTTAAATAGTCATATTGGCTATGTTTTTTTAAAAAAAGATATCCCTGATAATGGATATGAGATTATTGGTTCAACAGAATTTTATCCACTATTAGTTGATTCAAGTGTAATCCATCCGAAATTGCTTAAGTATTATTTGCTACATTCCATTTTTCGGCAAAAGGCTGTCTTCTTACGATCTGGCAAAAGTCAGAGCCATCCACGAATACAAAAAGAAGATTTTTTTAACATAAGCGTCCCCTATATCAGTAAAGAAGTCCAAAAAAAGATATTGGCAGTTATAGAGGATATCGAGGACAAAATAAAAGAATTACGAGAGAAGGTTAAAACTCTCCACTCCATAATTGATAGCGTTCTTATTAGATACAATGTAAAGGATTTCTATGACAAAAAGCATAAGACGGACATTTTAAAAACCAATTTTCTAAATGCAGGCGAAAATAAGTTTTTAAGACTTGGTGCACGCTATCACGCTTTCTGGGAAGTTCATAAGGGTCTTCTTTTTGACGATGCTAATCTTAAGCATCCCATTTATAAACTCGGAGATATCATAGCCCTTCATAAAACAGAGATTTTAAAAAAGGGGCATCTGTCCGAAGAATATATCCTTCTTGACCTTGAAGATTTAGAACCGTTGACAGGACGAATCTTGAATGAAGAAAATATCGTTGAGGAAATCGGCTCTGATAAGGTAGTCTTTGGTGATTGCGATATTGTTACTGGCAAATTGCGCCCATATCTTGGCTATACAATTATTAATGACAAAGACAAACCATATATAGGCACGACAGAATTGTTGCCATTTAAAATAAAAAAACATTCAAAGGTACTTGCTCAATATATCCAGTATTTGCTTTTATCTCAGGAATACATTTCAAAATCAGAATTTTTAATGAGTGGTAAGGAACATCCCCGCATTCATCCAAGCGACCTGCTCAATATAAAAGTCCCAATCCCTGATATCAAAATTCAGGAAAAGATTGTTGAAGAAATAAAAGACGAAGAATCCAGAAGCTTTGAACACCGACAAGAAATAAAGCGCCTAAGGGCGAAAATTGATGCAGTTATTTACGAGGCGATTACCAATGGATAATGTAAGCATAGAAGGTGTTACAAAATCAGGATTTACACAAAAACTTGCAGGCTCTAAAATAGATGGGCTATTTAATTACATCAAGCAAGAAAACGAGAAGGGCAAAAAGCTTTTTGGTGGAATAGTTGCCAATACTGACCCGCGAAATTATAAAGGCAGATGGATTTATTTTGATAAATCTGGTAAGGAATTGAAAGATAATGATTTCAGTAATTGGGAAAGTTTGGAGCTTTAGTTCTTTCTGTAAAAACCTCATTAAAGAAAAAATATTTTATCCCAGTTTAATAAATAATGCTAAAGCTTATTCTCCTTGCGTGATTAAGGGATTTTAACAGGACTTTATCTTGACACATGTAATCTATCTGTGTTAAAAGTTATAGAGCATAAGGATTAAAAAATTCTAAATGCTTACCTCTATCATTAAACCTTTTTGAAAGGGAGGGAAATATGCCAAAAATAGAGAGAATATTATTCCCCACTGACTTCTCAGATTTTTCAAAAAATGCACTGGAGTATGCCATATCCATTGCAACTGCATATAAGGCAAAGCTTTATGTCCTCCATGTTATTGAACATATATTTGATGTCTCCGGTTTTTATGTCCCACAACTGCCGGTAACTGAATTGTATAAAGAGATGGAAAATGCAGCACAAAAAGAGATTGAAAAACTTATTTCTCAGAAGGTAAAGGATGAGATTGGTGTAGAAAATATGATAGTCAGCGGAACTCCATTCCTTGAAATAATAAGGACTGCGAGAGAAAAAGAGGCAGATTTAATAGTAATAGCAACACACGGTAGGACAGGGCTTGAGCATATGCTGTTTGGAAGCGTAGCTGAGAAGGTAGTCAGAAAGTCCCCATGTTCAGTATTTGTAGTCAAAAAACCGGGAAGAGAATTTGTAATGCCATAATAAAATACAGTAAACAGTAGGCAGACTACCTCTTGCTTTTTTACTGCTTACTGCTTACTTTTGTAAAAGGGGAGGATAAATGGAAGAGAAGAAATTGGAAAGTAAACTGCATTTTTTGGAAAAAGAGGTAAGCGCATTGGAAGATGGAGTTGAAAACGGCAAGCTGACCTTTAAAGGAGATATTGACGAAATTAAGATAGAGCTTGAGGCGATTAAGAGCTATCTGAAGGAGATTCATCCTGATTTTAAAAAGAAGTTTCCGGAAATAAAGAAAAAAATTACGCTTGAGAAAAATCCTGAGTGGATATCTGACGATGAGTAGATAATATAAACCAAAAAATGCATGAAACCACAGATAGACCCCGTTAGAAATAGAACATCAAAACCGTTCGTTATTCTATCTGGTGACAGAATTTCTAACGGGGTAGACACAGATTTTCACAGATGCATGAAAAAGCACTAAATCCTAATATCTAAATTCTAAACAATATTAAATATCAAAATACAAATGTTCAAAACAACTTATAACATAGAGTTTTGGATTTCTGTCATTTGAATTTTGGATTTATTTAGGATTTCGGATTTAGAATTTTTAAATCAGTGTTAATCTGTGGTTAATACATAATTTGGGATAAAGATACTCTTCAGTTAATTTCCCTGACTTTTCTATGAAATCACCCACTGACCCTCTATATACTGTAATACCCCCGCAGATACCTATACTTCCCATAAAAGATACAGTGATATTTCCCCTGATGATTTCCCCCCTCTTTTTTCCCCGTGCAAAAGATAAGATTGCAATAGAAGATGCAATGAAGGGGGACCATTTAGCAGGGGTTATTGTCCAGAAGGATAAGCATGTTGAGAACCCTGCATCAAAAGACCTATACACCATTGGAACTGCTGTCAAGATACTCCAGATAGTAAAATTAGAAGATGGTGGTGTAAAAATCCTCGTAGAGGGTATTGGACGAATAAAAATTATTAAATATATAAGAGAAGAACCTTATCCTATTGCAGAAATAGAAGAGTTGAGGGAGTTTTACGAGAAGAATTCCTTCACAGACGCCCTGATTCAAAGTATCAATACTATCTTTAAAACAGTCGTTGCTGTAGGCAGGCCTCTCCCGAATGATGTAATGGCAATGATTGAGAAGATTGACAACCCCGCTCGTCTTGCCGACCTCATCTGTGTATATCTCTCACTTGATGTGGTGGAACAGCAGAAGATACTTGAGATAGTTGACCCTCTTGAGAGATTGAGCAGGGTTTTCATATATCTGAACAAAGAAGTCCAGATGCTCCAGATAAGGGAGAAGATTCAGAGTGAGGTTGCAAAGGAATTATCAAAGACACAGCGGGAGTATCTCTTAAGACAGCAATTAAAGACAATTCAAAAGGAATTGGGTGAGGAAGACCCTTACATGGCAGAGATGAATGAGCTGAGGAAAAAGATTGAAGAGACCCCCATGCCAGAAAAGGTAAAGGATATTGCAAATAAAGAACTCGGAAGGCTTGAGAAGATGAATCAGGCATCTGCTGAATATACAGTATCAAGGACATATATTGACTACCTCATAACAGTCCCATGGGAGAAAAGGACAGAGGACAATCTGGATATAAACCGCGCAGCAACAATCTTAGATGAAGACCACTATGATTTAACAAAGGTAAAGGAGAGGATACTGGAATATCTCGCTGTGAGGAGACTTAAGGATAAAGAAAAGATGAAGGGACCTATACTCTGCTTTGTTGGTCCACCCGGTGTGGGTAAAACCTCCCTCGGCAAATCTATCGCAAGGGCTCTTGAGAGAAAATTTATTAGAATCTCTCTTGGCGGCATGAGGGATGAGGCAGAAATCAGGGGGCATAGAAGAACTTATGTAGGGGCATTGCCAGGGAGGATATTACAGGAGATTAGGAGGGCAGAGGTTTGTAATCCTGTATTTATGCTTGATGAGGTGGATAAAATCGGACAGGACTTCAGGGGCGACCCTGCGGCAGCCCTTCTTGAAGTGCTTGACCCGGAGCAGAATTTCAGTTTTACAGACCATTACATGGATGTCCCCTACGACCTCTCAAATGTAATGTTTATCACCACTGCAAATATATTAGACCCTGTGCCGCCGGCTCTTAAGGACAGGATGGAGGTTATTGAGCTTTCAGGATACACTGAAGAGGAAAAAGAAAAGATAGCCTTTCAGTATCTGATACCGAGACAGATAGAGGAGAACGGTCTTAAAAAACATACAATAGAATTTATTAGTGAATCTATCTATAAAATAATAAGGGAATATACACGGGAGGCAGGCTTAAGGAATCTTGAAAGGGAGATTGCCTCAATATGCCGCAAAATAGCAAAGGATATAGCACAGGAGAAACCTCTGAAGGAGAAAATCACCCCTGAAATTGTTGAAGGGTTCCTTGGTCCGAGAAAATTTTTTCTTGATGTTGCAGAGGTAAAGGACAGGATTGGCGTTGCCACAGGACTTGCATGGACCGAGGCAGGCGGTGATATAATATTTGTAGAGGCGGCAAAAATGAAGGGTAGGAAAGAGCTTATACTCACAGGCTCCCTCGGAGAGGTAATGAGAGAATCTGCCCAAGCTGCCCTTTCTTATATAAGGAGCCATGTAAAGGAACTAAATATACCCGAAAATTTCTATGATAAATTTGACATCCATGTCCATGTCCCCTCAGGTGCAATTCCAAAAGATGGCCCCTCTGCTGGAATAACCATAGCTACAGCCATTGTATCCCTCCTTAAAGGAATGCCTGCAAAAAAGGATTTAGCCATGACAGGGGAATTAACACTTACAGGCAGGGTCCTCCCAATCGGAGGCGTAAAAGAAAAGGTCCTCGCTGCAAGAAGGGCAGGAGTAAAAGGGATAATAATGCCAAAGAAGAACGATAAGGATTTAGAAGATGTCCCTGAATACATACTAAAAGAGATGAAGTTTATATTTGTAGAGGGGATTGAGGATGTCCTAAAAGAGGCACTTAAAAACAGTGATAAGTAAACCCCGTTAGAAAGGGCGGGGCTTTAAACACCGTCCTTTTTTATAAGAAGTTAAAACTTTTTTGTATCTTTCTAACGGGGTAAATAGTGTTTAGTGATTAGTTTATGAAATCTGTTGTCCTAATCATAATGGATGGGTGGGGATACAGGAAGGAAAAGCATGGTAATGCAATCCTTAATGCAAAAACGCCTATCTTTGATAGATTGGAAAAAGAATATCCCTCTACACTACTTCAGGCTTCTGGGCTTGAGGTAGGGCTTCCAGAGGGACAGATGGGGAACTCAGAGGTTGGACATCTTAACATCGGTGCTGGAAGGGTTGTATATCAGGAGTTACCGAGAATATCAAATTCCATTAAAGATGGAAGTTTTTTCTCTAACAAGGCTTTATTAAACGCAATAGAACATTCCAAAAAAGCTTGTAGTGAGCGAAGCGAATCTAACCCATCCCTTCACCTTATGGGTCTACTCTCAGATGGTGGGGTCCATAGTCATATTGAGCATATATTTGCACTTATTGAAATGGCAAAAAGAAACGGTGTCAAGAATCTATTTATACATCCATTTCTGGATGGAAGGGATACACCACCGAAAAGTGCTTTGAAATATATATCAGAGCTTGAGGCAAGACTCAAAGAGCAAAAGATAGGGAAGATTGCAAGCATTATGGGAAGGTATTATGGAATGGATAGGGACAATAGATGGGATAGAACTAAGAAGGCATATGATGCCCTTGTTCACGGAATGGGGAATTTTACAGGAAGTGCAGAAGAGGCATTACACAAGTCTTACCAGAATCAGGTTACTGATGAATTTATGATACCTGTAGTAATTGTTGATAGTAAAAATAACCCAGTAGGGACAATTAAAAATGGAGATTCTGTAATATTTTATAATTTCAGATCAGACAGGGCAAGACAGATTATCAGGGCATTAAATGAAAATAATTTCAAGGAGTTTGAACGCGGTGATAAAAATTTAAAATTACATATCACCTGCCTTACGGAATATGACATAAGATTTGGACTCCCCCTTGCCTTCCCCCCTAACATACCAAGAAATAGTCTGGGAGAATTTCTGAGCAGAAAGGGGATAAAGCAGTTCAGGACTGCAGAGACCGAGAAGTATGCCCATGTAACATTCTTTTTTAACGGCGGCATTGAGGAACCATTCAGCGGAGAGGATAGACTCCTCGTATCATCTCCAAAGGTTGCTACTTATGATTTACAACCGGAGATGAGTGCGAGAGGAGTTACTGTAGAGGTCTTAAAGGCTATTGAGTCAGGTAACTATCCTCTAATAATTGTCAACTTTGCCAATCCTGATATGGTGGGACACACGGGGGTATTTGATGCCGCTGTAAAGGCTGTTGAAGTGATAGATGAGTCTGTTGGAAAGATTGTTAAGGCTGTTCAAGATAAAGGTGGAGATACACTTATCACAGCAGACCACGGAAATATTGAAGACATGATTAACGAGACGGGTGAACCTATTACAGCCCACACAACAAATCCTGTCCCTTTCTACTGTGTAACGGACAAGAAGGTAAACTTAAGGGATGGGGGCAGACTTGCAGATATAGCCCCTACAATCTTAAAGTTGCTCAATATAGAACGTCCTGTTGAAATGACTGGTGAGAGCCTGATTGTATAAAAGAAGAATAAAAACTAAACTGTAACCACAGATTACACAGATTTTCACAGATTTTTTAAAAAATATTTTGTTTTAATCTGCGGTAATCTGCGAAATCTGCGGATATATAATCTCCTATGAATAAAATTGAAAGGATAACTCTCGCACATGGAAGCGGCGGAGAGCCATCTTTAAAACTCATAAAAGAACTATTCCTGAAGGAGTTTAATAACCCATTCCTTTCACCACTCACAGATTCAGCAATACTCCCTATTCTCCCCTCACCTCAATCCTCTCCCGCAAGGGGAGAGGAAGCAATAGGAAGGAGTCCTATCAGGATTGCATTTACCACAGATTCTTATGTGGTCAAGCCATTATTCTTTCCTGGCGGCGATATAGGAAAACTTGCTGTTGCGGGGACTATCAACGACCTCTCTGTTATGGGTGCAAGACCACTATTTATCTCATGCGGGCTGATTATTGAAGAAGGGTTTGAATATAAAACCCTTGAGAAGATTATATTATCAATGAAAAAAACTGCCTTAGATGCAGGCATCCAGATTGTAACAGGGGATACAAAGGTTGTAGAAAAAGGGGCTGCTGACAAAGTCTATATAAATACAGCAGGAATTGGTCTTGTTTTGGACGGTGTTGATTTAAAAAAGGAGAGGATTAAAAATGGTGATGCTGTTATCATAAATGGCACTATAGGAGACCATGGGATATCTGTCCTCTCAAAAAGAGAGGGAATAGAGCTTGAATCGGAGATAGAGAGTGATTGCAAGCCATTGAACAGTCTTATAATGGCTGTTCTTGAATCTGGAGCAGATGTAAAATTCATGAGAGACCCGACAAGAGGGGGGCTTGCAGCAACTCTTAACGAATTTGCAAATGGAATGGAGTGGGGAATACTCCTTGATGAAACAGAGATACCAATAAGGGATGAAGTAAGGTCTGTCTCTGATATCCTCGGATTTGACCCCCTATATATTGCAAATGAAGGGAAGGTTGTGGTTATTGTTTCATCAAAGGATAAAGATAAGGTTTTAAATATTATGAAAAATCATCCCCACGGGAAGGAGGCAAAGTCAATTGGAGAGATAGTCCATTCTCCAAAGGATATTGTTACACTAAAAACTGTTGTCGGAGGAACAAGAATTGTTGATATGCCATCAGGAGAGCAACTGCCAAGGATATGCTAATAAACTACTGATGAAATTTTTAAAATTTCCACCTTGACGCCAGTTTTTATTAAATCTACAATCTACTCCATGAAAGTAATTTCCTATCAATTGCGGTATCTTTACATCGCCCTTGCCCTCATCCCTATTGCCGTTGGCGCATTGGGCTTCTTTACCCTTCTCAAATCCCCATACCTCGGCATAAACTTTGAATCAAAGGACGGCAAATGGTATGCAGCCTCCGTGACACCGGGTAGTCCGGCAAGCAAATTTCCTGAGATCGTCGGGAAAGAGGTCGTTGCCGTCGGAGATTTCAGGCTTGGGACTTACGACCTTGTCGGAGAATACGGTTACATCCCGGGTAACGATTCTCTTGGGCATTTCTGGAAGGCGCAGAGGTATCTTGATGGGCATGTAAAGGTCGGGGCTACGGCTTAACTCCCGCATTGGGCATACGATGAATTAACAGGGAGCATAAAAATGATACAGAAATTTATAATGTCTTTAGTGGTTCTTGCGATATTCTGGAGTTCTACTTGTAATGCTGAAGACGAAATTTCGTACGGAATTGGTACTGGAGCTTTAACCAGTGGACTTGGAGTCAATGCGGCACTAAGGGGTGATAATCACATGGGCTATATTGCCGCAGGCTGTATAGGTTTTGGTTATTCTAATGTACAGGGATGGATACTTCCTTGTGGAATTGGTGCTGGCTGGATACAAACCGATTTACTAACCAATGCCAATAATCATCATGGTCTTGGGGTTTATGTAGTCCCCGTTGGTATGAATGATGATAAAAAAGCCAGATATGGTGTCGGAGTTACTTATGTATATTTATTGCAAGGTGTAAACGGAAAAGGTTGGAATTTTGGTTTTACTCCTGCCACAGGGCAAGAAAATGGTACAGCCAAAGATAGTCTACTAATCAATATCGGTTACCAATTTTAAAAGCCCAACCCGGCGTTCAAGCGGGACGCCGCAGAAGCGCGTCGCCCCTTAACTTAAGCCTTAATAAAATATTTCTACTTTGCCTTGACAATTTTATTTTTTGTCATTGACTATCATATTTGGCTCTGATATAAAGACAGAAACTGTATAATAACTTGGCATAAGGTTATGAAATATGTAATGTATAACTATAAACATCACATGCATGTTAAGGTCTTTTGTTTATTATTCATTGTGGCATTTTTATTGTCTGGGTGTGCAACTATTTCTAATCAAAAAGAGATAAGTTCCGCGAACTATGGACATTATCCGAGTAATTATCAATCTGTTATTACAAACTATAAGAGCAATTTATTATTTGTTATTATTTGATCCATATTCTGCAGTATATCGTTTTGGTTTGCCGATTAAAGGGTATGCATATGTTAACGGTACTCTTCAGCCACCTGTATTTGGTTATATTGTAATTGTTGGTATAAATGCAAAAAATCGAATGGGAGGATATGTCGGAGAGGAGGATGAGATTTATTTAAAGACGATAAGTTTTGGGGGAATATTTTCCATCCATGGGGGCGAGTTCAAGATAAACCAGACGAAGACCCATCTGTTGAAAAGCCTTCAAAAGAAACATCCATAAATAACAGTCCTACTCAAGAAATAAATGGAGCAATTATTCAATTATCAGGTTCAGGAATTAAAAATACACGGCCTTTTGTTGTTGATGGGCCATGGGAGATAAAGTGGGATGTAAAAGGTAGTTTTTTTGCAGTTGCAATTTACACAGTTGATGGCTCCTTAGTTGGTGTTGCTGCAAATCAGCAAGGTCCTGGCAAGGGATCTTCATATCATCCCAAAAGTGGTCAGTATTATCTCGGAATAAATGGTATCGGAGATTGGCAGGTTACAGTAATTGAGGTAAGATGAAATGCCTAACAAGTCAGTGGAGTTGAACGAGTACCACACGGCGCTTTTTGGGCAGGTTGTCGGTTTAAGTAGTGCAAATCAGTTTTAGGCAGGTGAGTGCTATTCAGTGGTACTCGTCACTCACTTCCGCAACATGCATATATGAAAATATATTTGCAAAACCCAAGAGACGATATGAAACAGTCAAAAAAGACCTGAAAAATTCTAAAAAATATGCTATAACTCATTTTAAGTTTAATCATGCCTATAATAAGCCGTTTTTTCGGAATAGTAATTTTTATGTTCTGGCGCGAGCATAAACCGCCGCATTTTCACGCTAAATACGGTGATGACGAAGTGGTTGTTGAAATTGAAAACGGCAAGGTAAGCGGCACTATGACAAAACGGGCTTTAGCTCTGGTACAGGAATGGCGAGAACTACATAAGAATGAATTACTGTGCGACTGGGAACTGGCCGAACAGAAAAAAGCTTTATTCCCCATAAAACCATTGGAGTAAAAATATGATTTTACATGTTAAAGAAGCTAAATATTTACATGATTACGTTATCTGGTTATGTTTCAATGATGGTGCCGAAGGTGAAGTAAATCTATCTAACGAACTAGAAGGTGAAATATTTAGTCCGCTTAAAGATATTCAAAAATTTAGATCCTTCAAGGTTGACCCCATCTTAGGAACCATCGTTTGGGAAAATGGCGCTGATTTAGCTCCGGAATTTTTATACGAAAACATGAAAATCCTCGCATAACCAGTCAATCGAGCAGACAAAAACCTGCGGTTTTTGCCGCTCATTTCGGTCGTGTTTACAATAACTGGAGCATGGCTATCATGAGCAACTCGCTAAAAGCAGCACTTCTATCGGGATTGGTATTCCCTGGCATTGGTCAGGTCGTTCTAAAACGCTATAGACGAGGTGTGGTCCTGATGCTTATCGTTTTGGCCTGTTTTTCGATCGTCGTAGCGAAAGCAGTACAACAAGCTTTTTCCATACTCAAACAGATTGAGTTGGCGGGTGGCACAATCAATGTGGATGCTATTTTAAACGTTGCCACTCAATCATCCACGAATTCCGACAGTCTATTATTCAATTCCATCTTGTTACTGATAATTGTTTGCTGGATTCTTGGTGTAGTTGACGCTTACAGAATTGGAAAGAAAAGGGACTTAGAAGAACAATCAACGAGTCAAGGTTCAAATAGCAAAGGCGATTAGCCACATAACAAGTCGCTCAAGAGGGACGCCGGCATAAAAACGTCGGCCTCTTAGCTGTTGCGTTCTCCCTTCGCTCCGCTATAGTCTTTCCCCCCACTTTAATTTCTTTCTCAAGACTTCATAATAATTTTTGCCAGGTGCCTGTATTAGTTTTATTGTGTTTTTTGCTTTCTTTATCTCAATTGTATCACGGTAATTAAGTGAATATCCTACCTGTCCGTCCATAGTTGCCAGCACATCCTCATTTGGTGTTACAAGATTTATTTCAATCTTTACATCATCAGGTATAACAATTGGCCGGTTTGTAAGGGTATGCGGGCAGATAGGGGATAGTATGAGGGCATTCATTGTAGGATAGACTATAGGCCCGCCTGCAGCCAGTGAATATGCAGTAGAGCCTGTTGGTGTAGAGATGATAAGCCCGTCAGACCTGTAGGTTGTAACATATAAGCCATTTATCTTTATCTCTAAATCTACAATCCTTGCAATAGCGCCTCTATTTATTACCACATCATTAAAGGCACAGTAATTTGCGGCTATCTTACCCTCTCTGTATATACAGGCATCAAGCATTATCCTGTCTTCTACTGTAAAATCCCCAGAAATAATTTTTTCCAGTGCAGGGTAGAGTTCCCCAATTGTAATCTCAGTCAGGAATCCAAGGACACCTAAATTTACACCCAATATCGGTACATCTTTATCTTCTATAAGTCTGGCAACAGAAAGAAGAGTACCGTCGCCGCCAAGGACAATTATAAGTTCAGCCACAGATGGTATATCAGCCCTTTTATATTGAGATTTTTCACCAATGATTCCTGATGTCTCCTTATCCAGATAAATCTCAATATCCCTGTCTTTGAGCCATGTTATAAGCCCCTTCAGTGACTCCTCTGCCTTGCTATGCTGTGTTTTAGCAATAACTCCGATTTTTTTAATCATGTATTAACCTCTCAAGTATTTTTTCTATACATACATCAATAGGCTTTGTGGTGTCAATGATTATGTGAGAATCCCTATCAATTTCATTTATGACATCAAAGTCTTTTTTTTGTTTATCATATATTTCCAATCTCCCATCGGAAGTTGCTCTTTTACTCTTCAACCGATAATTTAACCTCTTTTTTATTTCTTCATCTTTACAGATTGTTTCTATAATAAAATATCTTATCCCCATTTCTACTGCCAAATCTAAAATCATTTTTCTTTGGCTCTTTTTTTTAAAAGAGGCGTCAATGATTACCGATGAGCCTTTCATTAAAAACTCTTCTGCCTTTTTAAAAATCTCTTTGTAAGTTTTGTCAGTAAACTCTTTTGAGTATATTCCCTTTTCAAAGTCTTCATATTTGTGTTCTGTAGGAGAGATACCAGAGAGTTCTTTTCTTACTATATCAGAAGATATAATAGGTATATCCAATTTTTTTGAGAGAGTTTTTGATAATGTGCTCTTTCCTGTCCCTATAAGCCCGGCAAAAATAATAAGGATTGGTTTGTCCATGTAACTTATAAAAACTACCACGGATTTATCACGGAGTAACACGGATTTTTTTGAAACTCATTTTTCCGTGTTTTTTCCGTGTCTATCTGTGGTTAATCATGTTTTTGTTCATCCTATGGCATATCTGTATGCCAATTTAAAATGTCCTCTGGCTGAATTAAGGCTCTTCTCCTTTTCTTTTGGCTGAATATTGGGGTCATTAAGCTGGAAGCTCTCAACCTTTCCCCTTACATAAGCCCTGTAACATTTATAAAAATTTATGATTTTATATATATCTGTATCCCCTGAAATTTCTATATATGAATCCGCAAAATATTTTGAGAGATTCTCTTCACCGAGAAAATCAAGGTCCATGGCAAGGAATGCCGCCTCTGATGCTACATCACCATATCTGAACCTGTCATTAAATTCAATACAGTCAAATATATATATTTTGTCAGAGATGCAGATATGCTCCGTCCTTAAATCGCCATGACAATCCTTTATTTTATTTTCATTAACCCTTTTTTTTAAAATAGCCCTATTATTATCAATAAATTTATATGAGAAATCCTTTATGAGATTATACTCTTCTTGTGTAAGGCTGATTCCGATAAATTTGTCTGTCTGTAGAAAGTTTTCATTTACATTCTTAAGTATAATTTCAATATCTCCAAACTTAGATATATTACTATTGACATCTGCAGATAAGTGAAATGCGGCAATTTTATTGGCTATCTTTTTGATTATAGTCCTATTAAGTCTCTTATCAAATATCATTTTATCCATCATCATATCGGGGGGGAGTCGCCGCATTCTTACTGCATATTCTATCACATCCCCTTTTCCATCTAAGGAAAGAATAGCTTTGTCTGAGACAATCTCAGAGACTCCCAGATATATTTCAGGTGAAAGACGGCTGTTTAGTTTTATCTCCTGCCCGCAATAAAATTTTCTTTTTTCAAGTGTAGAGTAATCAATAAAGCCAAAATTTACAGGTTTCTTCACCTTATATACATATTCACCTGTAATAAAAAGGTAAGAGATATGGGTCTGGAGCATATCTACCTTTTCAGGCTTGAATGGATAAGTGTCAGGATTTAGCATTAACTTTAATAAGGCTGATGAATTCATATTTAGTGTCAGTGTAAGTGGCAGTGTCAGTGGTATTTTGCTGAATTGTTTTATTATATCATAGTGATTGGTTTATGATATAATTCGGCATTCAAAAAGTCATTCAGTATTAAATTTTATGGAAAAGACAAGAGGTGGCAGGCTAAAATTTTTTATAGGTTCATCTATTACAATACTTATAACAGGGTTAATGCTCCTCAATCTATCTCCTATTAATGCTCTGGAGGATAGGCTTTTAGACTACAGGTTTAAAATAAGAGGGGCAGTAAAGCCTCCAAAAGATATAATTATTGCAGCAATAGATGAAAAGAGCATTGACATGCTTGGGAGATGGCCATGGGATAGAGATATAATGGCAGATGTGTTAAAGAAATTAAAGGGTCTGGGTGTAAGAATAATTGTCTTTGATATTATTTTTAGTGAGGCTGAAAAGAATGATACATTATTCAGCAAGGCAATGACTGATGCAGGGAATGTGATATTACCTGTTTTCTTTGAGTTTGATAGTGAATCAGATATACCCGATGAGGAATTTATAAGCGACTCATCCTTTGTCAATGTCAAGAATTCTGATAAGTTTAATCAGTATAATCCTATAGGTGCAAAAAAGATTACAACACCTGTATCTGAATTAGGCAAGAGTGCAATTGCACTTGGATATGTTAATACCTTTCCGGATGACGATGGGATATTGAGATGGGAGCCCCTTGTAATTGAATACAATGGCTATCTCTATCCTTCGATTACCTTGCAGAGTGCTGTCAAATATTTAAAAATACCTAATAAAATGGTAATTCTGGAGGCAACAGAGGGGATAAGGCTTGGAGAGACATATATTCCAACCGATAGGTTTGGCAGGACACTGATTAATTATTATGGTACTGACCAGACATTTAGCTATTTCTCTATATCCGATATTTTAGATGGAAATATCAAGCCTGAGGATTTCCATGATAAGATTGTTCTTATTGGTGCAACGGCTGTGGGAATCTATGATTTAAGGGTAACACCCTTTACTGCGGCAATGCCCGGGGTTGAAAAACATGCAAATGTAATTGCCTCCATAATAGAAAAAAAGTTTATTAAATCAGCTCCGAAGCTAATAAATATTACCATACTTTTATTATCGGGTCTTTTGCTCTCCCTTTTGATTGTCAGGTTTAAGGCATTTGGTGGCTCTGCTATTACCATTTCTTTTTTGTTTTTTATATCCCTGTTAGGCTATTACCTTTTTGCACAGAAGGGTATCTGGATAAACATTACATACCCGATACTTAACATATTTTTCGTATTTATCAGTGTTACTATCTACAATTATGTTGCTGAGGAGAGATATGCAAAGAGAATAAGGGCAATGTTCTCAAGCTATGTAACAGAGAAGATTGTAAACGAATTGATTAAAAATCCCGATATGGCTAAATTGGGCGGTGAGAGAAGGGAGATTACCGTCCTCTTCTCCGATGTAATGGGATTTACATCCTTTTCAGAGAAACATGCACCTGAAGAAGTGGTTGCCATATTAAATGAATACCTTGGAGAGATGACAGACATAGTCTTAAAATGGGAGGGGACACTGGATAAGTTTATCGGCGATGCAATCCTCACATTCTGGAATGCGCCTATGAGACAGGAGAATCACGCAGAGCTTGCGATAAAATGTGCCTTGAATATGGTCGGCAGGCTTAAAGAACTCCAGAAAAAATGGCAGGCAGAAGGGAAACCGATACTTGATTGTGGGATAGGGATAAATACAGGTGAGGTCATTGTTGGAAACATCGGTGCCGAGAGAAAAAAAATGGATTATACGGTTATCGGAGACCATGTAAATTTAGGCTCAAGGGTTGAATCCCTTACAAGGAAGTATAATACACATATTCTTATAACAGAATTTACCCTTAGTAAAATTAAGGATTTATTAGCTGATGAAACAATATGGAAAACAGAAGTTACAGGACTTGAAAAGGTTATTGTGAAAGGGAAAGAAAGACCAGTAGGAATTTATAGAGTAGAATCTCTTGGTCATGGAGTAAAATCAAGAGTTGTAGAATATCAAGAAGGAAAGGTTGTTAAAATGGAAGAGAAATAATTTTTTGGCTAATATGTAATCTGATAGGCAATGCTTATACTGTTTCCTGTATAATTGTATGGCAGGTATTTTTCAAAGGTATTATTTGAACTTCCCACAATAAGAGAATAGTTTATTCTGAATAGTGATATATCATTTAATTGTTTTCTTATCCCCCCAGAAATGGTTGTAAGTGTATTGGACTGTCTGCTATTAAAGTCATAGTTGTTATTACTGTTTCTTGGGGGTCTATCGGTATAATCTCTTTTAACAATATTTATTCCTCCACTTATTGCCCATTTACTCGTTATCAATAGGTCAACAGGGATGTTCAGATTAAGTTCGTTATAATTATAATTACCCTTAATAAATGTTACATCAGAGCTTCCAGAGAGCAGATTTGTTGAACTTGCACCGAGGTATTTATATCTTACATAATTTTGGTTTGATGTATGCATTGTATAAGAGATCACTGGATACATTTCCAAAATTGAGAGGATGTGATGAAATCCAAAATCAAGAGTTATATTTTCATCTTTTTGACGCGTAGCGCCATAAGTTCCATTGGAATCTATCACACGTTCATTTTTATAATCCTGCCATATATAGGTTAAACCACCAAAGAACTTATTCCATTTAGGTCTGATAGAGATATTATTTAAGGTTTGGTCCTGAAGCCCTCCACTAACTTCTGAGGAATATCCAGCTCCCTGAAATTCTCTCAAGAGGTCTGTATAATTAGGAAATTTTACATCTCTTGTTAAGTATTGAAAGGTAAGAATTCCATCTCTATCAAAATCAAAGTAATAGTCGGCAGCAAGCTGACCGCCAAAGGAATCCATATTATAAAGTCCATTTTCCCATGCCTCGTTTGCTCCTGTTCTTCTGTATTCTTTTGAGTAAGAAATTCCTGGTCTAATTTTAAGACTTTTGATGATGTCCCGCCTGTATTCAACATTAAAGCCATGCGAGAGAGATCTATCCTGAAACTGCTTTGAATCCTGCGGTTGAAACCCTGGACCACTGTAATGGAGATTGTAAAGCCCAAAGATTGAGTTTGATGGATTAACCTTTGTTAAAAGGCCAACCTGTGTTTTTATATTACCACCACTGAAAAAATTACCATCAGAAGGTATAAATGCACCCTCACTGAGGGTCATATCAAAATATGGGGAGAATGTCTTTGATCCCTCGCCGGTTGTGGCAAAGGAGTCACTGTTAAAAAACAGAACAGTCAAGACTATTAAAAAAATTATAACCTTTTTCATTTTTTAAAAGTTTAGGTGAAAATTCACCACAGGGTGAATAACCAATATGCCTTCCGGATAAATGTTAAGTCCAAATTCAAAGTATTTTCCATACCAGCTTATCTTTGAAGCTAATACTTGCTCTTTTATGCCATAATTCATCTGAATGCTCCAGAATTTGTTTATGCTCGTTATGTGCTCTATACCTGCTATTAGAAAGTCATCTCTAAAACCTGCATCAAAGCTTGTTACCTGTGCCCCTGCAATATCAACAGCTTTATTTAGTTTGAGTGATGCCTTGAGTTGAGAATATTTATAACCATAGAATGTCCTTATCTTCGGACTAACTGATGAACTCATTATGAGGTCAATATAGTAGCCACTAAAATCTAAACTATTTATATCTTTGGATTGTTCTGTTGCAATTTTTGTTGCTATCATATTCCAGTATCCACCTGCTATGTCTAACTGCGGTAAACCTGGACTTATCCTTCCCTCTCCATGAAGCCTATATTTACCCGATAGATTAGCATAAGTTGCTGGTAATAGTGTGGGGAAAATTCCAGTCTGAAAACCATAGGTTTTACCAGGAGGTAATGGTGTTGTTGTTTCAAGGTCTTGTTGAAATTCATAGAAGAATGCGGTGGGGTTTGCAATTATTTCACCAGCAAGCTGAGTTGCCTTTGCACCGAGGTCAATACTACTGGCATAAGAGATACAAGGCATGATGATAGATAATATGAATGCATATATTATAGTCTTTTTCATTATTTTAAACTCACTTCATTCAATGCAGGTAGTGCCCTCTGGATTATAGCAACTGCTAAGTCAGGAATAAAAACAATGTCTATATTTGTATTCATATTTAAGAAATCAGCATTACTTATGTCATTTCTAACTGCATCATTACTTGTCCAGAGATTTGGATCGTTGCTGATACTCTTTTTAACATACATAATGTTTTCTGCTGCGGCATTTTTCAGGATGGAAAATGGGTCAGAAGATGTGCTTGTAAAATCTGTGACCTGTCTAATGCCTCCAGAATTATTGATAATATATTCTTCCGTTGCATTCCATATAATATCCTTTGTAGAATTGTTACCTAATCTATAAGGATCAGCTCTATAATTATAAAAAGAAGGGTCACCTTTTATTTCAAAATGATCGGTACATCCTCTGCATGCCTCAACTTTGCTTGCCCAATAGATGCCTGATATATTAGTAGTGCCATCATTAGCCCCTCCATCACTAATATCAACCCTTAGAATCCTATCTAAACCAATAAAATTTGTTTTGCCTGTTATTAAAACTTCTTTTGAGTCAGCGGCTGCATCCTTTATTACCCTTATATCATTCACGAGTTTATCTTCTGTTGAGTCATATTTGAAAATTTTGGCAATTACAAAAATATTGCTCGCATCTGTTCTATTGGCCGATACGAGAGATGCCTTATCGGGCTTTGCATCGCTAAAAAATCCAGGCCAATCTTCTATTCTGTCAGGTATAACGCTATTAAAGGATATGTTAGCCTGAAACAAATCAAGCCTATTGGAAACAGTACTAGGTCCATTATACGCAAATGCATAGGTAGTAGGGGCAGTATACCTATACTCAGGTCTTTTTACGAGATTGAAAAACTGAAGACTCTTTTCATCAGGTCTCATTAACCTCTGGTCAACCCTGACAAGATTTCCATGAATATCTTTAAGTGTCCTTCCTGCCTCAAAATCAGATTCTTTAACCTTTATTACAATGTCTTTTACGGCATCTTCATTGCTGGCGACATCAGACGATAGATCTCTAATTTGTTTTCTATCTTTTTCCTTCTCTTTTAACTCTTTTTGTTTCTCTTCGGATGTGAGACCAGGGTCCCAATTTTCAAGTCCTTTTATTTCCTCCTCTTTTGTAAGGAGGGCAACCTTGACCTTTTCTCCTATCTCATCAACAGTAAAGGAATGTCCCTGCGAAATTTTAATCGGTTTCATAGCCTTTTGCATAAATTCAACAGTTATTTCACCAAACAGTGCCCACGTATTTGAATCGCCGCTTTCAGTAGTAGATAATGTATATTCTGTTCCCCTTGCAGCACATACAACGGTTCTGGTTTTAACCTCAAATGTCTCTTTCCGTGATAGATGAGGGATTCTTACTTTTACATCACCCTGTGATAGGGAGAGTTTATTTGAAGATAGTTGTCTTAATTCAATTTCAAGATTGCTTGATTCTTTTAACCATACCTTTGATTTGTTTGGAAAGAGTAAAACTGCCGCACCATCAACGCCGGTTTTAACTGCTCCACCCTCAAGAATTTCAACCCTTTCTGTGACAGGAATCCAGTCTTTATCTTTACTTATCTTCACCTCTACATTTCCTGAAAAGGAGATTAACGTTGTTTCATCTGCCAATGCAATAAATGGTGATAGAGCAAGAAACAATAGCAACAATAAAAATATATATTTTTTCATCACAATTAACCCCCTCTGTTATATTGAAGATTAGCCCAAAAATATCAAAATAAATTTGGGATGTCAAGGGGAAAAATTAATAAAAAAATGAACAAGAAAAAAGATAAAAATTCCCCTAAATATTAGCTCACAGGTAGGGTTATTTTAACTGTTGTTCCGTATCTCTCTTTGCTTTCTATATTAATGTTCCCGTTATGCCCCTCTATTATTTTTTGAACTGTAGAGAGTCCCAAACCTGTTCCTTCTTCTTTTGTGGTAAAAAATGGATCAAATATCTTTTGCAAATCTGCTTCTGATATGCCTGCACCTGTATCTTTAATAATAATTTCTACTGCTTCATCATCAGGTTTATAATAAAATGAATTACCATTTTTTTTATTGACAGATATTGTCATTCTTCCGTCTTTGTTCATTGCCTGGATGGAGTTGAGGCAAAGGTTCCATATAACCTGTTTTATCTGCTTTGGATCTGCATTAATTGTAATCCCGTTATATTTAGATATTATTTCAATATTTAGATTGGGAGGATATTCTTTACTATTTTTCAAAAGCGTTATTGTTTCTGTTATAAGTTCTTTTATGTTGCACATCTGCAGGTTCTTTTTATAAGGTGACGCATAAAGCAAGAATTGGGTTATTATAGAGTTAAGCCTCTCGGTCTCTCTCAGGATAATGTCCATGAGTTTTATATTTGTGTCCCTCAAAGCCTGTCCTGTTCTTGAGTTAGGTTCATTGGTTTTATGGAAAAGCTCATTCTTTAATACCTGAATTGAGCCGCTTATAGATGCAAGTGGATTCCTTATCTCATGGGCAATGCCTGATGCTATCCTTCCTATTGCAGCTAATTTTTCGCTTTTTATTACCTTTTCTTTCATCTCCTTCATGATTGTCAGATCTTGAAAAACACCTATGATTCCCCTTATATTATTTTTATCGTCCTTTAAAGGCGATATGTTCATTCCGAGGTGAATTTTTCTTCCATTCTTTCTTATGAAGATATCTTCTGTGCGAATAGGATTATCTGTTAATATGCTGAAATTATCCGCAAGTAGAGGAAGATTGAAAAAGTCAGAGGAGTGTCTGCCTCTTACTTCATCAAATTTATACCCAGTTATTCCTTCAGCAGCAAGATTGAATGAGATTATCCTTCCATTCAGGTCGGCTGTTATTAGACCACTCCCCATATTTTTCACCACACTTTCGTGAAATGTCTTCAACTGTAGCAGGTCTTCACTCTTCTCTTCCAATTCTTCACCTGTTTTCTTTAATTTCTCTGAGAGGTAGCTGCTCAGAAATGCCACTAAATAGAAGGCGGATATATTGAGAAATACTGTGTAAAATACAGCCTCACCGATTGTTGGTATAGTTGTGCTACTGCTATAAAATGTAAGGGGATGTAATATATTGTAGAACTCCAGATTTACAAGGGTGCCGTATAAGATACTTGATAAAGATGCAATTATATAACTCCCTTTTCTATACAGTATTATGCTGGAGGCTATAATGGAAAGGATATATAGGAATGGAAACGGACTTTCAATCCCGCCGCTTATATATATAACACTACTCTCTACTAATAAATCACCTATGAGCTGAAGGTAACATAGAAACTTCAGATTTTTTATTAAGATGAGGAGAATGGAGTATATAATGGTCAGGAGATATGTAGTTGCAATAAGAATTGTAACAGGAAGAATAAATGGAAGCTGTCCTGACCTTATTTGTAAGATTATTATAGTGCCAAGGAATACAGAGATGACAACCACCCTGAGAACCATCAGGGATTTTATTTTAAAGAGGAGTTCTCTGTGCATATAAGAAATAAACAATGAGCAATAAGCGATAAGAGTCGTTACTTACTTATTGCTCATCACTCATTGTTTTTAACCGCCGCCGGCAATACTTGCCAGTTTAAATATTGGAAGATACATGGCAACGACAATAAATCCGACTGTAACGCCGAGAAACGCCATTAATGCAGGTTCTAAAAGGGATGTGAGACCCTCTACTGCAGTATCTACCTCTTCATCATAAAAATCTGCAATTTTATTTAACATTGAATCCAATGCACCTGCCGCTTCGCCCACACCAATCATCTGAACTACCATATTAGGAAATATCTTCTTTTTCTCTAGCGGTTCGGCAATGGTTTTGCCCTGTTTTATCTCTTCAATTATTGAGAGAACTGCCCCTTCAATAATTTTATTTCCTGCTGTTTTTGCAGTGATATCCAAACCCTGTATAATCGGAACGCCGCTGGCAAGGAGTGTCCCCATCGTTCTTGTGAATTTTGCGACAGCTACCTTCTGAATAAGCGAGCCGAATACAGGAACCTTTAGCATAAATCCGTCAACTACCACTTGTCCCTTTTCAGTTGCATAAAACCTTTTAAACAAGAAACTACCTGCAATTGCAAGCGGTATTACATAGACGATATATTTTTTTGTATATGAGCTGAGATTTAATACTATCTGGGTCGGAAGGGGGAGGGCGGCGCCTGCACCTTCAAACATTGTGGCAAAAGATGGTATAACGAATATCATAAGGAATACAATAACAATAACAGCAATTGATACGATAGCAGCGGGATAGACCATTGCAGACTTAACCTTTCCTTTAAGTGCAAGTGACTTTTCATTGTAGGCAGCAAGCCTTTTCAGGATTGTATCAAGTATTCCTCCAACTTCACCGGCCTCTACCATATTAGAATAAAGGTTATCAAATATTTTAGGGTGTTTTCTAAGGGCATCGGCGAAGGTATCCCCTTTTTCAACCCGCGATTTTACATCAGCTATTGTCTTGGCAAATTTTTTATTCTCTGTCTGGGAAGAAAGGATGCTGAGACATTGAACAAGCGGCAGTCCTGCCTCAATCATTGTTGCAAACTGACGTGTAAATATAACGACATCTTTCTCTGTAGGACCGCCTCCGCCAAGGCTTAATTCTTTGGATTTTTTCTTTAATGATAAAACCTGGATTTTTTGTTTTCTGAAGATAGCCTCAGCCGCCTCTTTACTTTCAGCCTCTACCTCTCCGCTTTGTTCCCCCGCCTTTGTCTTTACTTTATATACAAATGTTTGCATAACTACAGAATTGAATATTGAAGATTGAAGATTTTAAAAATTCCTTCAATATTCATAGTCAATTTCCTTAATATTCAATCGTCAATTTTCAATTGTCAATTCTTTACCGTTTCTCCTCTTCCTCTGCAGTTTTAACTGATAAAGCATCCATAGTCCTTTTAACCTTTTCAAATTGAATTGCAACCTTTGCTAATTTTTCAGTGGTTATCCTGAGACGGTCTACAAGAGTATTGACTATAAATTTTAGTTCTGCAGGTGTCTTGTTTAATAATTCAGCAAAATATTTTTTATCGATTATTCCAACATTAACATCACCTATAGCTATCACACTGGCTGTCCTTGGGGAATTGCTGAATAACCCCATTTCTCCAAAGACATCACCCTCCTTAAGGGTTCCAATTGATACATTCTTTTCGCCAACTTTTTTAGATATCTTGACCTGTCCTGACAAAATAATATATGCCTTTGTGCTTATAATTCCCTCTGTAACTATTGTCTGTCCGTCAGCAAATCTTTCTACGATAGATGTATTAATCATAACCCCCCGTTAAGATTGAAGATTGACTATTGAAGATTGACGATTTTAAGGGTTATTCAATATTCAATTTATGTTCATACTTTTCCTGCATCTCTCAACGATTCCTTAAATACCTTATAAAACTTATCATTATCTGCTACTGATTTCTTCATTATATTTTTTAAATTTGAAAGATCTTTTATATTAATAACTAAATTTGCACTCTTTACAAATGCCATCATATTGTCAAAGGTTCTAAAATTTTTGCCAAGTAAGGCAAAGAATATCTTTCTCCTTGTAGTCATAGGTATTGGTTGAATATACTTTAATACAGAGTTGTTTTCAGGTGAGCTGTTATCAAATTCCTCATTCAGCAATATAATATCGTACATGGTAAATTTCATCCTGTTTACTGCATCTTCTCCTGAATATGCTATACTGATTTTATAATTCAACTCATTCAGAAATGATTTAATGACATCTTTATTTTTATCATCGCATATGAGGGCAGTTTTTTGTCCTTCTTCTGTAAAATCAAGACCTGCCTCATCTTCAGGAGGCTGAATCCGTTCAGAAGGGGAGGGGTTAGCTGTTTCCACTGATGGTATTTCACCTGATGTGCCAAGAGGTTCTACGCTTATCTTATTTTTACACTGTGGGCATGTAATACTGAAAACCTTTCCCTGAGGCACCTTATCATCTGGTATATTTATTTTTTTACTACATGAATTACATGTTATTTCCATTTTACTCTCCATTAGCCACAGACTTTCACTGACTAATAATAACAACAGATTAACATAGACTAAATTATTTTTAAGAGCTATTTTTTTAGTCTGTGTAGGTCAGTGGCTGAAATTATTTTTTCTTCCCCCTGAATTTTGCAGATTCACTCTCCTTGGTATAATCTTCATCTAATGAAAGTCCTTCAATAGTTGTGGTCTTTTCACCTTTTGCAGCTTTTATCTGGTCTATACCCCTGCCAACAATAGCCTTTCTTGAGGCATAGGCAGTAGCAGTTTCTTCAGTAATTAGTCCATCTTTATAAAGATTCAATATACACCTGTCAAATGTCATCATGCCAAAAGCCTCACTGGCATCTATAATCTCGTAGAATGTCTTTCCCTCCGATTCTCCATTGAGTATTGTATCTTTAACTCTTAAATTCGTCCCCATTACTTCAAGTGCTGCCACCCTTCCACCACCAATCTTTGGAAGAAGCCTCTGGCACACTATCCATCTTACTGTATCAGCCAGTCTTATTCTTATCTGTTTTTCCTCATCTTTATCAAACATACCAAGGATCCTGTTTATTGTCTGTCCTGCATCTACTGTGTGGAGTGTGCTCATAACCAGATGCCCTGTCTCTGCAGCAGATAGTCCTATTTCTACTGTTTCTCTGTCTCTCATCTCACCGACAAGTATAATCTTTGGAGCCTGTCTTAATGCCGCCCTCAATCCTGTAGCAAAAGAATCAAAATCATTGCCAAGCTCTCTTTGATTGAATGTTGCCTTTTTATGGGGATGAACAAACTCTACAGGGTCTTCTAATGTTACAACATGGACAGATTTTGAATTGTTTACTTTATCAAGCAGTGCAGCGAGAGAAGTAGATTTCCCGCTGCCGGTAGCACCGGTTATCAGAATAATGCCGTTTTTCTCTTCTGCCATCTTATGAAACGCAGGGGGAAGTTTTAAATCCTCAATGGTCGGGATACGGGTCTCAAGTTTTCTCAGAACAATAGAATAGTGTCTCCTCTGGGAAAATATATTTACCCTGAATCTTGCCTTTCCTGTCAGAAAATAGGATGAGTCGCATGAGCCTTCTTTGATAAGGATTTCGCTGAGTCTTCTGTCCTGATTTATTAAATTTAGTGCAAATATCTCGGTTTGAAAGGGGGTAAGCTTTTCAAGAGGAGGCTGAATTGGAACGGGGGTCAATTGCCCTGATGATTCTACTTGAAGGGGTTTATCTACTGTAATATTCAAATCAGACACATTGCCATGGGTCTCAAGCATTGTGGTCAATATATAATCTATCTCAGGTTTTCGCATAACACCCCCTATTTAGCCACAGAGCTCTGTAGCAGAGAAGTCTTTATTTTTATTAAAAGTCCTCTGGTGGCTTTTTGAGAAACTGGACAAATCTCTGTTTCTCTATACATTTATCATAGGCATCTTCTGCACCAATCCATCCCTTGTTTAATAAATCAAGTATAGCATCATCAAGTGATTGCATTCCATATTTTTTACCTGTCTGAATAGCTGAAGGAATCTGAAATGTCTTTTCTTCCCTTATTAGGTTTCCAACTGCAGGTGTGACAACCAATATTTCTAATGCTGCACATCTCCCTTTTTTATCAACCCTCTTAAAGAGATTCTGGGCAACAACACCTTTTAGTGACTCTGATAGAGTTGTCCTTATTTGTGGCTGCTGGCTTGAGGGGAAGACATCTATGACCCTGTCCACAGTTTTTGCGGCACTCTGTGTATGAAGTGTGCCAAATACAAGATGGCCTGTTGATGCCGCTGTTAATGCCAATTCTATAGTCTCTAAATCTCTCATTTCACCTACAAGGACTATATCAGGGTCTTCTCTAAGGGCACCCCTTAATGCAGAGGCAAAAGACTTAGTATGTAAACCTATTTCTCTGTGATTTACAATACACCCCTGACTCTTGTGGACAAATTCTATCGGGTCCTCAACTGTGATTATATGGTCTTTTCTATTCTTGTTGGCAAAATCCATCATTGCAGCCAATGTTGTAGATTTACCACTGCCTGTAGGGCCTGTAACCAATACCAATCCTTTATGAAGCATAGCGAATTTTTTTACAACAGGCGGTAATCCTAACTGGTCAGCAGTTAGAACATCGCTTGGTATCTGTCTGAAGACTGCAGCCACACCATATTTCTGCTGAAAGAAGTTTGCCCTGTATCTTGCCAATCCCGGTATCTCATAGCCAAAGTCTATATCTCCCGTTTCCTCAAATTTTTTTACCTTATCTTCAGGTGCTATTTCATAGAGCATTGCCTTAAGCTCATCATTATCAAGGGTCTTAAACTTTACCCTTTCCATCTCGCCATGGATTCTTAATATGGGCTGCTGTCCGGATACAAGATGTAAATCAGATGCACCCTGTTCAGCCATTAACTTAAAAAAAGCATCAATCTTTGCCATAATAAACCTCCAAATGAGTTGATGAATTGGTGAGTTAAGGAGTTGAAGAGTTAAGGGCTAAACATATAAACTCATAAACTCATCAATTTACTAACTTTTTAGTTCTTTCATTAGCGTCTTTCTTACAATCTCAACAGGCATTTCATGCCCTGTCCATATTTTGAAAGAGAGGCTCCCCTGATAGATGAGCATACCAAGTCCGTTTAAAATTCTTGCCCCCCTCAATAAAGCCTCTTTTAAAAGATTAGTTTCAATAGGCCTATAAACTATATCACATACAAGATGTTTATTTGATATGTAATTATACGGAAATAAGGGGTTGTTGTTATCTTTCATTCCTATAGATGTTGCATTTATAATTATATCCGCCTCTCTAAAATATTCAACTAATAAACTATCGTTTAAAGCTATTGCCTTAACTTTGAGCTTTCGGGGCACCCATCCAGTGGATGGGTCGTGAACTTTAAGCTTTATATATTCTGCCAGTTTCTTGCCTCTCTCTACTGTCCTATTGGCTATTATCACACTATTGGCCTTCTCCAGAGCCATTTGAATTGCTATGGCCCTTGCAGAACCGCCAGCACCTAATATTATTATATTTTTTCCCTTAACATCTTCCTTTGCATCTATTTTGAGAGATTTTAAAAAGCCCAAGCCATCGGTGTTATATCCTTTAATTTTATCATCCTCAAGTTTTATAGTATTAACAGCACCGATAAATTTGGCATTATCATCCAGAGTTTCCAAATAAGGAATTACTGATTCTTTGTGAGGTATTGTTACATTTATTCCTTTTATTCCAAGCCCTTTTAATCCTCCTATTGCAAGGGCTATATTTTCTTTTTTTACCTCAAATGGCAGATAGATATAATCAAGCCCAATATGTTTTATAGCTGTATTGTGAATTAGTGGAGAGAGTGTATGTCCGATGGGGTAACCGATTATTCCAAGAATATTTTTCATTAGAAAATTATAAAAGCAACCGCAGATTTCGCAGATTGCCGCAGATTTTTAATAAGTGTTAGTTTTTAGTGTCAGTATCAGTTAAGGAAGTTATTACTAACACTAATCACTGACACTAACACAGTTATTATCTATGGATTAATTAGATTTTTGTTTTTTTTAATTTTTTTATTATTCCAGCCAAAAGTATATCTAATTTTTTAATATTCTTTTCTGATTCTTTCACGACATTTTTATGAGAGAGATGAACACCTGCCTTATTTGTAATCAGGGATATCCCAAATACTTTTAAATTGAGAGCCCTTGCCATAATTACCTCTGGAATAGTGGACATACATACTGCATCAGCACCCAATCGCCTTAACATCTTAATTTCTGCAGGTGTCTCATAGATAGGTCCTTGTATTGCAGCAAGAACACCTGTTTTTGCCCTTATTCCTGATTTTGATGCAGTTTTTTCTCCTAATGATATATACTGTTTATCATAGGCATCTGTCATATTTATAAAGGGTTCAAATTCTGAATCAATAAATCCATTCTGTGCTTGGTTTAGCAACGGATTTGTCCCCATTAAATTTATATGGTCTTTTATAATCATGAAATCACCTGTCTTAAACTTTGGATTTATACCTCCTGCTGCATTGGTTACAAACAGGCATCTAATCCCAAGTTGCTTAAGAACCCTTACTGGAAATGTAACGACACCCATTGAGTGTCCTTCATAGTAGTGAAACCTGCCTTGCATTACTGCTACAGGTAAATCCCTTATCTTACCTATTACAAGTCTTCCAGTATGTCCTTTTACAGTTGTCTTAACGAAATAGGGTATTTTGTTATACGGAATTGTTATCTTATTCTCAATATTCTCTACAAAATCTCCCAATCCTGAACCGAGAATTATCCCAAGAACAGGTCTTACATCCGCCTGCTTTTTTATAAAGTTTGCTGCCTTCTTTGCCCTTTTGGTTTGGGCATTTTTAATCATTGTCCTCTTGTCAGAGTGTAATTTTTTAAAACATTGCTTCGTGTTTTCGGTAGGGAGATTTTTACCCCCTCAAGCATTACATCTGTTCCTGTGATATTTCCTGTAGTCAGAGAGAATTTTTCTTTTGCTTTTAAAATAATTTTTTCATTTGGCTGTAGTAATGCCTCTTTAGTTTCAGAATCGTCAATTATTATGCTGACCCAGATTGTATCTATGGCGGTAATAACCAACCTTAGTGGTTCCTGTTTTTTTTCAGAAGGCTCCTCAGCCTTTGCAATGTTTTCGGTAACTGTTACCGGGGCTGTTTTAACATTATTCTCCTCAGGCTGTTCCGTGAAAGGTTTTTGTTTGATTTCATCTATTGTCTGTTCGGTTTGAACTAAAGGTAATTCCTCTTTGGGTTCACTATTTTCTTTTGGCTGTTCCTCAATATCTGCTTTTAATTCTGGTAATTCACTTGTGGTAGTTTTGGCAATATTCTTTGAACCATTTTTATAGTAAAAGATACTCCCGCCTAAGGTTATTAGTATCAAGGCTATTATGGAAGCTAATGCAATTATTGATGTGTTATTAAGTTTAAGCGGCGGGTTTATATCTTTCTTTATTTCAGGTTTTTCATTTACCTTTCTTATGTTCTCATATATAGAGATGACCTCGTTCGGGTCAATACCGACACATTTTGTATATGCCCTCAAAAAACCCTTTACGAAAACCTCTGAAGGGAGATTTTTAAAGTCATCATTTTCTAACGCATGGATGAATCGACTGCTGATACGGGTGATACTAGCTATCTCCTCAATAGTTACACCCCTAAGCTCCCTTTCCTTTTTTAAATATTCTCCGAGAGATTTCATTATAATAAAAGGATTCAAGTGGTCAAGGATTCAAGGGTTAAGTATTTTTTACTAACCCCTAATCCCTATCTTTTTACTTATTTCCTGTAGTAAAAGTTTTTTTACATCTGCAATTGTTCCATTAATCCTACATCCGGCTGCCTTTGCATGACCTCCTCCGCCTAAGATAGCAGCAATATTATTAACATTTATGTTATTATTTTTTGACCTTAAAGATACCTTAACCCTGCCTTTCTCGGTTTCTTGTAAAAATGCAACGACCTCAACATTTTCAATTGAGAGAGGGTAGTTGACAAACCCCTCAGTATCTACCTTAGAACCATCCTCACTTTTTAGATATTTATTATCAAAATGGACAAATGCCATCCTGCCATTCATGTTAATATCTAAGGAATCTAATAATATGCCAAGCCCTTTTAGTGTCTCTATTGAATTTGTATGATATAACCACTCGGCAATAAAAGAAATCCTCGCACCTGCCTCTGATAATTTTGCAGCAACCTCAAATGCCCTTGGAGTTGTATTAGAAAATCTGAATCTGCCTGTATCAATAACTAAACCTGTATATATATACTCAGCCACATCTTTATCCAGCGGCATGCCAAATAAGTTTATTAAATCATAGATTATCTCTGTGCATGAACATGCCTTTAAATCTATAAAATTAATATCTCCAAAATTGGAATTACTCTCATGATGGTCAATATTAATAACCTTTATGTCTTTTGGGAGGAGCTTGTTTACCTTTTCCAGTCGTTCTAAATTTGGGACATCAACTGTAAGGAGGTTTTTAATATTGAAGTCTATTTTAAGAGACTCTGAATAAATAGTTATTTTTTTGAAATCAGTGAGATATTTGAATTTTTCTGAAGGTGTGCTGTCAACAACAATTATATATCTTTTATTTAATTTATTTAAAAGCCATTTTATTGCCAGCATCCCTCCTATTGCATCACCATCAGGATTTATGTGCGATGATATTAGAAAATCATCCCCTGCTTTAATAATTTTTTTTAACTCTTTAGGAATCATAAAAATAAGTGTTTTGGGGGAATTATATATCAAAATTGCCTTTAGTCAAATGATTTTTATCCATGAACTAATTTATTGACAGTATATTTTTCAGTAGTGTAGACTCCATTTATGACCTTTCAGAAAATCATATTAACACTTGAGAAATACTGGGCAAAACAGGGTTGTCTTATAATGCAGCCCTATGATACGGAGGTAGGGGCGGGGACATTTCATCCTGCCACATTTTTGAGGGTATTGGGACCAGAGCCGTGGAATGCTTCCTATGTGGAGCCGTCCAGAAGGCCTACAGACGGAAGATATGGGGATAATCCCAACAGACTTCAGCATTATTACCAGTATCAGGTAATAATGAAGCCATCTCCGGAAGATATTCAAAATATATACTTAAAGAGCCTCTCTGCCATTGGGATTAATCCCAAAGAGCATGATATTCGCTTTGTTGAGGATGACTGGGAGTCCCCGACACTAGGAGCATGGGGTCTGGGATGGGAAGTATGGCTTGATGGTATGGAGATAACCCAGTTTACATATTTTCAGCAGGCTGGCGGCATAGATTTAAAACCAATCTCTGTAGAATTAACTTACGGTCTTGAAAGGATTGCCATGTATCTTCAGAATGTGGACAATGTCTATGATTTAGTATGGAATAATAGTGTCAAATATAGAGAAGTTCATCACAGGGATGAGGTAGAGTTTTCAAAATACAATTTTGAAATAGCAGATGTCGCAATGTTTTTCAAGTTATTTGAGATGTATGAATCAGAGTGTAAGAGGCTTATTGAAAATAAACTTGTTCTGCCTGCCTACGATTTCTGTCTCAAATGCTCCCATACATTCAATATGCTTGATGCAAGGGGTGCAATAAGTGTAACAGAGAGGACAGGCTATATCGCCCGTGTCCGAAACCTTGCCCGCAGGTGTGCTGAGGGATATCTTATGATGCGTGAGAAAATGGGGTATCCATTATTGAAATGATAGGAAATTGCTTTTCATAGAGTGTGTTGTAGACTTAACTTAAAATGGCTTCGAAAAACAGTCTTTTTGTCATCCCGAAGTCTGCTATATCCGCTTATCTTTCTGTATTTATCTTCCGGGCCACTGGTGTAATCTTTATTCTGGATTTGTAAGTTCTTCAAGAGAAAAGGCTCTAACAATTTTTTTTGTGTACAGTTTTGCTAAAATGACATCTTTCAATGCAAGCAGATATATTACATCATTGAGGGCATAATCAATTACATTTTCAGATACGGGCATGTTTTTCCAATTATGTTTCTGATATTTATAGCGAACCTCAGTACAATTAAACAGCCCTTGTTTAATCTGCAATCAAGATGAATAGGCATAATCGTTGTAAGCCAGTAGTGAAAGGATGGTTGAAATTCTTACGCGTTTGATGAATATTTTCGGCAGTATCTTGAGAATAAATTTTGACCTTTTGAAGTTGCTTGAAAAAAGAAGAGTACAAAGCCTGAAAGCAAACAGCAGCCGGTATTTGAATTTAATGGGGTCTACCTCGTTTGAATGCTTCCAGAAGTCGGTGTCCCAATGGTATGTAAGTTTTTTATAAATGGACTCAAACGAATAAACTTCCCTGATCACCCGCTTGTGCCCTTCCAGCAGCTCCTCAGGGGTCATAAGATGAGGAGAAAAAACAACACTTTTTGCATCGTATTTGTCCCAGTCTTTATGGAGAATCCGGCCCTCTTGTTCGAGACGTTTAAAAAGCTTCGTACCTGGAAACGGTGTCAGGATGTTGATTAGAGGCATCAGCAGGTGTGTATCTTCGATAAACGCTATCAGTTCGTCAAATGAAGACTGCGTGTCAAAATCATATCCCAGAATAAATGATCCGTGTACCATTATACCGTGCGACTGGATTTTTTTAATTGCATCATGATAGTCGTGCTTAAGATTGATCCCCTTGTCCATGCTGGACAGATTTTCCCTGGATACTGACTCAAATCCTATTAAAATAGCGCCGCACCCGCTGTCTTTCATTAATCTGAGAAGTTCATCATCCTTTGATATATTAATTGATGCCTGACAGGACCAGTTGAGGTTATAATCCTTTAATGCCAGGAATAACTTTCTGGCAAATTTCCTGTTTGCTATTATATTGTCGTCGGCAAAGAATATTGATCTCTTCTTGTATGTGGCGTATGTGCCCACAACGTCTTTTATTTCATTCAATACATGTTCAATTGCCCTGTTCCTGATCTTTTGTCCGTCAAATGCGTGAACTGAACAGAATTCACAATGAAATGGACAGCCTTTTGTAGTTTGAACAATATCTGAAAAATATCTGTCTTTCGATAGAGATGCCCTTCCAGGAATTGGGAAAGCCGTTAAATCAGCCTTTTTCTCCGCTTTATAAATCTTTTTAAGACTGCCATTGCCTGCATCAAGTAAGAGATTTTGCCATACTTCCTCCGCTTCGCCGACCACTATGGAATCACAGTGCTGAAGGGCCTCTTCACTGCACATTGAAGGATGTATTCCTCCCAAAACTGTCTTTACGCCTCTCTGCCGGAACGATTCCGATATCTTGTAGGCCCTTTTTGCAAACATGGTCCTTACGCTGATGCCGGCTATATCCGCACCCCAGTTATAGTTGATATCTTCAATGTTTTCATCAAACACCCTTATCTCATGTTCCGGTGGAGTAAGAGAGACTAACATGGGAATAGCCAGAAGGTAGGAAAAATATTTTTTTGAGAGTAAAAATTCAGAGAAGAATTTATAATCGTAAAAACTTTTTCCGGTATCAGAACTGTTTTTGGGAATAATAAAAGCAATTTTCATAATTAATCAAAAAGTCTAACATATGTTATTAACAAAAAAACGGGAGTAATTGCTCCCTAACACGCCTCTGAATTATACTGTATTCGTTTGTTTATTTACCATATTGTTTATTCAGAAGTCTTTAGCGAGAAGTGTGCCAAAATTAAAACCACAGTGGATTTAATTGAGATGAGTGATAAAATGAGATAAATTGTGGCTAATTATTTTAATCCAGTCTGTAGCTTATATCTACTTCCATTGCCATCTCTTTGTCTGCCACTTCAAGTGGTCTTGGATTGAATGGTGCCGCCTTCATTATTGCTTCACATGCAGCCTTGTTTAAAACCTCGCAGTGGCATGGCCTTACAATCGTTACATCACTAACTCCTCCGTCTGGATGCACTACAAAACGCACTCCAACAACGCCTTCAAATCCCCTTTCCCTTGCCCATCGGGGATAAAATTTTGACCTCTCTATCTTTGTCCTCACCATAGCCCTGAACAGACTCATCTCTTCACCATTAACTGAACCTGTGCCGCCTTCTACTCCATATTTTGAGCCAATTGTTTTTGTATGCTCTCCGGAAGGGGCTGCAATGGATTTAGCTACAGTATCAAATTCCCCATGCCTCGCTCCCTTTATTAAAGGGGGAATGTGAGGGGAAACCTCGGATATCTCATCAGGCGATGACTCGGCTGATTCGGCAAGCATTAGATTCTCTTTGTTCACTACAGGAGTTTCCTCTGCTAATTTCTCTAAAGCTTCTTCTATAAGAGGAGGGGATTCTACTGCTGCTTCTTTAATAATCTCTTGTTCAATCGGAGCGGGGAGGGGTGGTGCTTCAACAATATTATTTATCTCATGTTTTACCGGTTCAAACTGCGGAGGTATCTCTTCTTTTATTTCTTGGATTGCCTTTTCAGGGAGTGGGGGAGGGGTGTCCTCCATTTTATTTTCAATCTGCTCAGAAGGGTTCTTGTCTTCTATATTTAAAATCTCAATTGGTGTTATATTCATCGCTGTATTTTTTACAGGGGAAAGATGAGATGCAAAGATATAGATAACTATGCTGTGAAATATAATGGATGTAATAAATGATATTTTTATTGTATCTGTCTTCATGTTATTGATTCTTTGGTTTGGTTGCTATTGCAAATTTTGAAATCCCTGCAAGCTTTACCTCGTCAATCAATTCAACCACCCTGCCGTGGGTTGTATCCTCATCTGCATTTAATATTACGAGCATATCAGGATTTACTGCCGCATCCCTTTTTAAAAGGCTTCGTAGTTCATTAATCTGAATCTCTCTCTTATCGTAATATAATTTTCCATCCTTTGATATGGTGATTGAGGCATTTTCTTTAATATCATTTTTGCCTGACTCAGATTTTGGCAGATTTACAGGAACGCCTCTCATAATAGTCATTGACAGTGTGGCTATCATAAAGAAGACCAATAGGAAAAACATGGTATCAATCATCGGTATGATTTCTATCCGTGCCTTTTTATGTGCCTTTGTAAATGACCTTATTTTCATAATAAGAAATTATAAAATTCTGGAACACGAATTTCACGAATATACGAATGGCACGAATTATTTCTTGTTTTATTCGTGTGATTCGCCCCATTCGTGTTATTCGTGTTTAAGTATTTGTTCTCTCAGTATCATCTCAAATTTTGTTGCATACCTCTCCATATCCTCTGTCACCCTTTCAACTTTTGAAATAAAGTAATTATATGGAATAAGTGTAAGTATGGCAACGATTAACCCTGCTGCAGTTACAATTAATGCCTCGGCAACTCCCCCTGTTACAGCATGGGGCTGTCCTAACCCTGTGAGAGATATAATGTCAAAGGACTGTATCATGCCGACTATAGTGCCGAGAAGACCAAGTAAAGGTGCAAGTGTTATGATTGTGTCAAGGGCGGGAAGAAATTTTTTCATCCTGTTTATTTCATCCATTGCAGCAGCCTCCATCGCGGCAGAGGCAGAAGGGTTTCTATTTAATGCACCTGCAATTAGAACCCTTGCAATGGGGTGGTTTACCTTTTGAGCCTCTTTAGCCATATCATCAATGCTCCCTTTACTTGCAATTGATAACAATTTCTCAGGAGTAATGGACTGCTTCTGTTTGAACCAGAATATCATCCTCTCTACGATGATGGTGATAGAAATAACAGAACAGGTAAGGATGGGTATCATAATTATCCCACCCTTTATAATCAGTGTAAACATTTTATTCCCTCTCTTTTTGCCACAGACTTTCACTGACTAAATCAAAATAAGAAGTTGAGAAGATTGGAAGATGAAAATTATAAACCCCCCTAACTTCTTATCATCTTATCTTCATGCTCTTTAGTCTGTGTCAGTCAGTGGCTAAATTTATTGTCTTTGAAACAGCCTGAATGCTGTCCTTGTAAACCGTATTTCCTCCTGTGACCATGCTATAAGTATATCGCCTCTTTCATTGATGGATAAGACAGGGTCATGAGCCCTTCTGACACCCTGATTCATCTGCTGAGGTTTTTCATCCGCTTGCTGAAAAATGAGCCTGCTTAAAACAGGTGTTGTCTCTTCCCATGCAATAAGGGGTTTACCGTCTCTATTTAAAGTCATTACCGGATGGTCTGGAAACACCCCATTTGAAAAGGGGAGCACCTTTTTAGAGAAGCTCTTTCCCCTGTCTTTTGAATTTGCAATATAGATGGCAGGAGACCCTGCTTCTCCCTCAGTATACCAGACAACATATAAAATACCATCCTTATCTGATGACATTGAGGGTCCCCTGTGGGGACACCCGGCAATTACCCATTTATCATTACCTACAACCACACTTTCAGAGAAACTCTTCCCCCTGTCAGTTGACTTTGATAGGACAATCTCTCTGATATCACCTTTAAATACCTTCCTCCATGAAACATATACAGTGCCGTCATGTGCAACTGTTACTGCGGTCCTACAGCATGGGCAGGAATTGCCGTCAACACGGACATTCTTTTCAAATGTCTTTCCGTTGTCAGTAGATTTGGCAATGTATGTTGATGATACACCTTCTTTCTTTTCCCTTCCATCAAGCCAAGCGATATAGATTGAACTATCATCTGCAACAGCCATTGATTCAAAGCCGTGGGATACAGAGAGATTATCGTCATTGACAATAATGGCAGGTTCAAATGACTTCCCCTTATTAAGGGAACGGCTGAACTTTATATCAGAGGAAAATTCACCGTCTATTCTGCTGATTGTCCATGCAATATATAATTCCCCTTTTATACCGAGTGCCATTGTTGGTGCATGATTGATTCCAGAGGGCATATCGGCATCACCATTGACCCTGACCTTATCTGAAAATGTCTTTCCATCGTCAGTAGATGAGACAATATAAATGTTATTTTTATTTCCCTCTTCCTTTACCCATCCTATATATATCCTCCCGTCATCATCAATGATAGCCGATGTATTTGATACCCTCTTGTCAGTGTGGTTTATGCTTAGCTGAGTGCCAAAGGATATATCACCTGCCATACAATCTGAATAACTAAAGAGAGATAGGAGTGTAATTATGCATACCAAGAACTTTGAACTTTGAACTTTAAACTTTAGACTTTCCATTCTCTACTTTCCCCAATGATAAGTCAGGCCGGCAAAGAATGTCCTCGGCTGACCAGGTGCAAAGAGTGCCTCACTCGCCCCGCTCTTTGATGCGCGGTCTGCATATGATTTATCAGTAAGGTTAAGAGCCTTTGCGTAAAATTCCCACTCCTTATTCAAATTATACGATGCCCTGAGATTGAGAAGGTCATGGCCATCATATTTTACAGTATTTTCATCATCCATCCAGTAGCTTTCAAGACGCACCCACTCAAACTCCATCAGCCCTCCGTTTAGAAATGCAGGCGTATAGTTCAATCGGGTATTTAGATTCTCCCGTGGTGCCGCTGACATCTCTTTACCGCTGTAATTTGTTGTTGTGGATACCTTCCATTCGGTGTAGCTATGCTCTGCATAGGAATAACTGACACCGAGACTGACATCATTAAATGATAGAGTCTCTAAGCCAACCTCAATACCTTTATGCTCGGTCTTTCCTGCATTTAGCCTCTGATTGTCACCTGTTGCAGGCTTATAGGTTACAATATCATCCTTCTTCTGCATATAATAAGCTGAGCCGTCAAATGTAATTACATTGCCAACCCTACTCCTGATACCAGCTTCATAGCTGTCTATATTGATTGGCTTTAAATCAACCGATGTTGTAGCAGTTCCTCCTGCCCTGAACAGGTCGCCACTGGATGGTGCACGGAATCCTGCATTATATGATGCGAATATGCTGACATCGCCAGTAAAAGCATAGGTAGCACCAATCTTCGGGCTTAAGTGAGAAAATGACTTTTTTGTTGATGCAGGCCTGTTGGTGCTTACAGACATATTGTTCTTATAATCATAGCTCATATCATCGTAACGGACACCAACTGTTATACGAAGTCTTTCTGCGGGAGATAACTCAATATGTGCATAAGGTGAAATGCCTGTAAAATTGGCATTGTAGTCATAGTTATTTGCAGTGCTTGTATCATAGGTAAAAGATGTATATTTAAGTGTTGATGTATTTCTCGTTACAATGAGACGTTTTTCATCATATTTGCCGGGGCTATGGTCAAGGTCAGCACCGACAATGAGCCGGCTTCTCATTGGCTCAAAGTCTTGACGATACTTTGCCATAAGTCCGATAGAATAAAACTTGGTTGTAGATTCATAGCCCCTGTAGTTGTTCCCTCCGACACTGAATATGCCCCATTCAGGAAGGAGGTCCATCTTGTTCCATCTTGCATAAGGTATAAGGCTGATTAATTTGGCTTCTGATAGTTCTTTTTCAAATGTTGTTGAAATCCTGAATGCCTCAACCCTTCTATAGTCAAATGTATGATAACTATATGTTGGTCTGCTGTCGTAATCAGTCCTTGTAAGAGGTGCCCCACCGCTTGTATCCTGGTCAATATTTGAATAGGCGAGTATGGTTTTGGCATTTGTATCACCTGAAAATAGATGGTCCCATCTCAGAGTTGTGCTGTAACGGTCATATCTCTTTCTCTCTCTCCATCCGCCTGAGTGAGTTTTATTAAAATCAAGACGGAGACCGTCATCATCCCATGTATTTCCACCGCTTAACAAGAGGCGATACCAGTCATATCCGCCAATTTCGGGATTTACCTCAATTTCGGGTGTAAGGGGAGCGGGCCTCGTCATAGTATTAATAGTGCCTCCTATTGCATCACTTCCGTATAGAGCTGTCCCTGTCCCTTTTATTACTTCAATGCGGTCTGCGGCAGGCATGTTAACCTCATAGAGTGCATTGTGATTGAAAAAACCTGTTGAGCGAACAGGGATGCCGTCTTCAAGAAATAGATAAACAGGATTTGTAGTCAACGGCTGGCGGATGGAGGTAACATGCCCTTCACCGCCTGTTGAATTAATATAAACTCCCGGAACACGGTTCATCACCTCTGAGGGATGAGTGGGTTTTACGGTCTTTATCTCTTCACCTTTAACTGCATTTACAGTAGCAGGTGTCTCTTTCAGTGGTTGCGCCTCTCTTGTGCCGGTAATAACTACATCTTCAATCTTTGTTACATCATCTTCCTCTCCGAAAGTGGGGAAAGGGAAAAGAATCAGAAAAAGAAATAAAATTGTCAATTTTTTCATTATTATAGTCTCCTTAATTTACATATCTTCTATCAGTGAATTAATAAGCTCATTACTTTTATCAGAAGCCCAATCCCTCGGACCTAATGCCCTGCCGATTATCCATCCCTTTTTATTAATGAAATATGTTACAGGCACACCCCATGTCCAGTATCTATTGGTTACATCTCCTTCCCTTGCCAGATATACCTGACAGCTTAAGCCAAAACCCTTTGCAAATTTTTCTACTTCTTCACGGCTTGCCTTCAGGTCTATAGAGATAGGCAGAAAAACTATCTCCCTGTCCTTAAAATTCTGATACAGCTTTTCAAAGAGAGGGAACTCATCCTTGCATGGATTACACCATGTAGCCCAGAAGTGGAGTATAACAGCCTTTCCTCTATAGTCATTCATACTGGCCTTTTTGCCGTTCGAAGTCATGATAGTGAAATTCGGGGCTTCCTCTTTTAGCTCCTGAATGCCAAAGGCTTTAAAATCTTTCTTGCTGTAACCATAAGAGTTGCTGGCAGAAAAGAGGATTAAAAATGACACTATACAATAGGTTATACCTTTCATAATTATTTTGACCCAAATTCCGCTTTAGCGGAATTTAAAATCGCAGATTCATCCTAAAATACTGCGTTATCGTCAATTTTGCTCTTCACCGTATTGGTCACATACGGTTGCATCGCAAAATTGCCTCTAGCCTTGTCTTTCAGGCGACTTTGCGATTTTACCCAAAATCTAAATTGGATTTTTGGTTCTGACCTTTTCAGAACAGATATGTCACCCCAACAGAGGCCTTATAATTCTCGCCGGTCTGTGTTCCATATAGGTCGTGATATATAGAATGGTAATATAAAGCCTCAACCACCCAGTGAGGTGCCGCCACAACCTGAACTCCTGGTGTTAAGTAGATTGTATGCCCTCCTGAATTATCAACCGTAACGCCACCCTCTTTTTCTTTATCCCTTAACTCCCCGTTTATTCCAAGGGCTAAAAACCACTGGTTTCTTTCAGATGCTAACTCACCCGGATGAACCCTGTATTTACCTGTTACATCGTAGTTAATGATATTTCCGAACTGATATGTCTTATCCCCTGCCTTCCCCTCAGTGTGGATGGCATCAAGGATATTTGCTGAAAGTGAAAGCCTTTGAATAGAGTGATTTAAAGAAAGTCCAAAAATAAAATCTGTAGCACCAGTGCCTAACTGAAGATGTGCATCAAGAAATTCTGCTACATCACTCGTTTTTCCATCAGTTTTGCCCGTTGGCAGCTTCACACCAAAGAGCCCCGCAATAGCAGTAGTTGTATCTATTGTATGTTTCTTGAGAAAGGTATATCTTCCAATCAATGCAATATCTCCCAGCCCGCTTACATCACCCTTCATGTCTGTATGCACTTCAATATCGCCGTCAGAGTGGACATGCAGATGTCCATCCAGAGTATTTTTTTTGAGAGGCACAATTGCAAGCAACATCAGGTCTTCAGCAATGGAATAAAAACCTGTAACCTCTGTTGTCCAGTATTCCTCTTTGGGCTTAACTGCCGGGGTGACATCTTTTGTCCCCTTATATACAGAATTTAACATGGTATATCTCTGGTTTATTCTTATACCGCCTGCCCCGCTTATTGTTTCAAGAGGAGATATGCCCTGGGATAAAAGACAGAAATCACATGCGAGACTTAAACTAATTGATGAGATAAAAAACAACGCTGCAAAAAAAACTACTATTGACCATTTTTTCTTCATTAAAAATAACCTCCTTTTTATCAAGTGGACAAAAACCGAAAATTACGAATTTTTCGCCACGGACTTTTACTGACTAATAAGTGTCAGTGATTAGTGCCAGCAAAAAACATTTTCAACTGACACTGTTCACTGACACTGATTTGGGTCTGTGTTTGTCTGTGGCTAATAAGAAATTTTAATCAGGAGATAATCTTTGGAGGGTTGTATGGAGATGCAATGAAGCCTTCTGTAATTTGGGCTTGTATGAAAAAGACTGTTTCTGAGTTTTGTGAGTTAAAATCTAATTCTTGAGATTCAATATTTGTAAATGGATGTTCACCGCCGGGAAAATATATATCAGATGATGACATATCCATATTACAATCTGCCTTTATCTTATTAATTCCCTGTCTATGTCCAGAATGATGGGTGTCTTCTCTGTGGTCATGGAGCATCTGGTTATCGCTATGGTGCGCCATATGGATACCATTATCAGTTATGCAGATATCTCCGCTAATTGATGCCTTGCTTACAGGCATGACCAGATTAAGATGTGCTACGATGAAGAGAATAAAGATTGATGATATTTTTGGATATTTCACTTGCTTCACCTCAAGACATATTAATGCCTTTTATTTATCAAATTAAATATTCTATGTCAAGGAAAAATCTTGAAAAATCTTGAAAATCTTGAAAAAATGATTATTCAAAAATAGTTCAACAGTAAGGAAAAAGTATGCTATAATCAGCCTTGTTTTCAGTCTGATAATTATTACTATAAAGGAGATTACACAATGATATTTGATTCAATTTTAGGTTTTTTTTCAAATGACTTAGCCGTTGATTTGGGGACTGCAAATACGGTAGTTTTTGTAAAAGGAAAGGGTATAGTTCTTAGAGAGCCTTCAGTTGTAGCCATTCACAATGAAAGCAAAGAAGTGCTTGCAGTAGGGTCAGAGGCAAAACAGATGCTGGGCAGAACACCTGGGAATATTGTTGCCATCAGGCCTATGAGGGATGGTGTCATAGCAAACTTTGAGGTTACTGAAGCGATGATAAAGTATTTTATAAGAAAGGTGCATAACAGGAAGACCCTCGTGAGGCCAAGGGTTGTAATCGGTGTTCCATCAGGCATAACACAGGTTGAAAAGAGGGCGGTGAGGGATTCTGTAGCATCTGCAGGTGCAAGAGAGGTATATCTTATGGAAGAACCTATGGCTGCCGCAATTGGCGTTGGACTCCCCATTGCAAGCCCTACAGGGAACATGATAGTGGATATTGGCGGCGGAACGACTGAAGTTGCAGTGATTTCGCTCTCAGGTATTGTTTACAGTAGGTCCGTAAGGGTAGCCGGAGATGAGATGGATGAGGCAATAATAAATTACATAAAGAGAAAGTATAATCTCCTTATCGGTGAGAGGACTTCTGAGGAGATAAAGATTAAGATTGGTTCTGCATATCCTATGGAAGAAAAACAGGAGATGGAGATAAAGGGGAGAGACCTTGTTGCAGGTATTCCAAAGGTGCTTATTATAAACGACGAAGAAATCAGGGAGGCATTGGCAGAGCCTGTGAGTACGATAGTTGAGACTGTAAAAATAGCCCTTGAGAGAACACCGCCAGAATTGGCTGCTGATATTGTTGATAGGGGTATAGTGATGGCAGGAGGCTGCTCCATGCTTAAGGGGCTTGATTTGCTATTGAGAGAGGAGACAGGACTGCCCATTATATTAGCTGAGGACCCCCTCTCTGCCGTTGCTCTTGGGACAGGGAAGGCTTTGGATGAACTGGAGCTTTTAAAGAAGGTGTCAATTTAAAAGCTGATGCTAAAAAGGGATTCAAAAAAGAGGCACGGGATAATTGTAGTTGCAACACTCCTCCTAATATCATTTCTATTTCTGACTGCCAATATCAAATTTTGGAAGACCCCTGTCTTTGTTGAATCAATAATCATTGCAGTTGTATCACCCTTTCAGGAATTAGTTTCCAAGACTATCAATGGTACTGTCCGCATATGGAACAATTACATCTTTCTTATTGATACGCAGGAGGAAAACAACCAGTTAAAGAAGGAGATTGAAAAATTGAAATTTCAGAATAGTGCCCTTTTGGAGAAATTTGATAACTTTAAGAGATTGGATAAACTGATTGATTTTGTCAATACATCCGAACTTAATCTTATCTATGCCGATGTGGTTGGATTTGATTCAACAGGGTGGGCAAAGATGATTATGATAAATAAGGGTTTAAATAATTCTGTAATGAAAGATATGTCAGTGGTTACGTACAATGGGCTGATTGGAAGGATAGTCCAGTCAACATCAAAATATTCAAAAGTTCTTTTAATAACTGATCCAAGGAGCTCTATAGATGCCGTAATACAAAGAACCCGTGACAGAGGGGTTGTGGTGGGGAATAATAAAGGTATGTTAGAAATGAAGTATTTGTCAGTAGATTCTGATGTAAAAGAAGGTGACATTGTAATATCTTCAGGGCTTGGAGGCATATATCAAAAGGGGTTATTGATAGGGACTGTCAGCAAGGTTTATGAAAAAAAGACAGGGCTTTTTCGTCAAGTGGCTATCACCCCTTCAGCAGACATTTCAAGAACAGAAGAATTATTAGTTGTTGTCAGTCCATTTGACAAGCCGGAGATTAAGTGAATATGTTTATTTTAACAATGACATTTCTTGGAATAATCATATTCATTTTAGAGACTGTTGTAATAGAGTTTTTTGCTATAGGAGGAGTCAAGCCTGATTTTATTCTTATAATAGCTATCTACAGCGGGCTTTTCCTGAATAAAAATATCGCTGCAGGAATTGGATTTACATTTGGACTTATTCAGGACGCCCTCTCATTTAAGTTGATGGGAATAAACTCTCTTTCCAAATGTTTAATCGGGTTTTCCATAGGCAGTCTAAGAGAAAAAATCTTAAGTGAAAATCTGCTTGTCCAGTATTTGTTTACATTCATAGCCACATTTTTAAATGGAGTAATCTTTTTGTTTATTTTAAAAGGACTTTTATTGATGGAGATAAAGGTGTTAAATTTTTTATGGTCACTTTTAATTCAGGGAATATATAACTCTCTGCTTGCCCCTCCCATATTTCTGCTGCTGAATAGAATAAAAAGGCTATATTATAAAAAACCTGTTTTTTATAAGTTATGAAAATTGGTGGACTTGATCGAAACTTTTCTGAAACAATTAAGGTCAGGATAATTGTATTTACTTTGTTTATGGCAGCATCTTTTTCTTTTCTCATCTTAAGATTATGGTATCTGCAGGTAATAAAATCCGATGAGCTTAAATTGCAGGCGGAGAATAACAGGATTAGGATGGTTCCTCTTAAGGCATACAGGGGGAAGATATTTGACAGGAACGGAAGGGAGATAATAAACAATCGCCCTTCATTTAATCTCTCTATAATTCCAGAATACATCAAAGACCTGGACAGAATTTTGTCTCTGATAGCTTCAAGAGTGAAGGTTGATACTGAGAAAATTAAAAGGGATATCAAGAATGATTTCACACCTTTTCAATCTATTATAATAAAAAAAGATATAAGCCGGGATGAAGTTGCATTTATAGAAGAACACAGTTTAGACCTGCCGGGTGTATTCCTTGAAATAGAGCCGATGAGGGATTATCTATATGGGGATACAGGCTCGCACATCTTTGGATACCTCGGTGAAATCACAAAGACACAATTGGAGGGGTTAAAGGTATCCGATTATCGTCTCGGTGATTTTATAGGGCAGTACGGTGTTGAAAAGAGGTATGAGTCTATCCTGAAGGGAAAGAGGGGGAGCAAGTATGTTGAGGTGGACGCTGTCGGTAGGGAACTGAAAGTCTTTAAGCAGGTTGACCCTGATTTTGGTTATAACCTGTATCTTACAATTGATATTGAGATCCAAAAGGAGGCGGAAAGACTGTTTGAGGGAAAAAACGGGGCAGTGGTTGCGATTGACCCAAGAGATGGGAGTATCCTTGCCATGGTCAGTAAGCCGTCCTTTGACCCTAATATGTTTGCAGGCGGTGTCCCGAAGGAATACTGGTCAAATATTATTAACGATGCCTATAAACCTTTACAGAACAGGGCAATTCAGGGGCAATATCCTCCAGGCTCAGTGTTTAAGATTGTAACTGCTGCTGCAGGGCATGAGGAGAGTGTTATAACGGCTGATACAACCATTGATTGTCCTGGTTATTTCATATTAGGAAAGAAGAGCTACAGATGCTGGAGAAAAGGGGGGCATGGCAGGATGAATTTGAGGAATGCAATCATACAATCCTGTGATGTATATTTTTATACAGTTGGATTCAGGCTTGGTATAGATAGACTATCAAGGTATGCATTTGGTTTTGGATTGGGGAGTCCGACTGATATTGACATAGAAGGAGAAAAGGCAGGATTGATACCTACTGAGGAGTGGAAGGAGAGTGCGAAGGGGGAGACATGGATACCAGGTGAAACCATATCTGCATCTATAGGACAAGGATTTAACCTCGTTACTCCGATACAGATGGCAAATATGATGGCAGCAGTTGCAAATGGTGGGACACTTTATAAGCCAAAGATAATTTTTGGAGCAGAGGCTGCTGATAAAAAATTGATTGAAGATGAAGATTCTAAAATTAAAGGGAGACTGTTAGTATCTCAGAAGACCCTTGATATAATAAAGGATGCCCTCCATGGGGTTGTAAGTGACCCGAGGGGTACAGGAAGGGCTTCTAGTATTAAGGGGATAGAAGTGGCGGGAAAGACAGGGACAGCACAGGTAATCAGAATGGCAGAAATGGAAGATAAGAATAATGATGAGGAAATTCCTTATGAATTCAGAGACCATGCATGGTTTGTTGCCTTTGCACCCTATGAAAATCCGATGATTGCCGTAGTAGTTTTAGTGGAGCATGGAGGACATGGCGGTTCTGCTGCTGCCCCTATAGCTGGAAAACTGATAAAGAGTTATATAGAAAAGGAGTCAAGGATTCAAGAGGTCGAGGGGTCAAGTGAAAACAACCCTTGAATCCTTGA